>Ga0209407_1000009_pt1 | contig 292733 bp, 281 predicted proteins | sample AD_JPNHG3_MetaG_FD_184410 | JGI IMG/M metagenome (GOLD analysis project Ga0209407, IMG submission 184410) | Active sludge microbial communities of municipal wastewater-treating anaerobic digesters from Japan - AD_JPNHG3_MetaG (SPAdes) (version 2) | ecosystem: Engineered > Bioreactor >... | reverse complement strand
AACTACGTTATCTTTCTTCATGGTGTGTGTATCCTTTCCTTTTTATTTTTACCGGCTGATTGTCGGGAAACTCTCAACCGGTGGATACACCACCTATCTTCCTAAACACAACTTTTGTTTATATCTCCTTTTTAAATCAGGCCGTCTCACCCATGATGAGTTGCAAGTTATAAGAAATCATCCGCTAATTAGCGAAGTAATTGTAGCAAATTTAAAATCATACGCGAACCTTTTGGACCCTATACGTCACCATCATGAGCAAATAGACGGCACTGGATATCCTGATGGACTGATGAAGGATGATATTTCCGCTGTTACGCAAATTGTTTCCGTCGCCAATCTCTACGACGTGCTGCAGATGCAGCGTCCCTACAGGACCCGTATGGATAACATCAAAATGGACAAAGAGATGAGCTATCTTATTAAATTAGGAAAAATAGATAAAGAAATTGTTCACTTTCTTTATCGGGCAGCGAGATATATTCATCAAGAAAACCGTCAAGAAACGCCGCAACAAAAAAATCAACAGCATCTTTCAACCAATGCCTTTGAAAGCAGTAAATCCTTTTTTGAATAATTTATTCGCTGTTTCCTGGCAATTTAATGCACTTACTAAAAAACAATAGCACCAAAAATATATTCCGCATCACAATAAATTATTTCTTTTTACGCTGGTAAGCACTAATTTTTTTCTGTATGCCCCTATTCATCCAGATAGCGAAGCGGTTTTATAAAACCGCGATTACTTTAATTTCTTTCAGAATTTCTTCCTTGGCTTTGGCAGGCATGTTGATAAATTTTACGCCCATGCCTGTATCGTTTGTCACAGCCCCTTTGTTAACCCACATAACCTTCGCGCTGCTTTCTATTTTTTTCAGCTTGCCCAGGGAAAAAATCAGCCTTATCGTTGACCCGACCGCGGGCAGCTTATCGGTTTCGATGAACATGCCGTCGGCGGAGATATTTTTCGTAAAAGATATGAGATAATCGTTTTCGTGCACATAGGAAATTTCAAATTTGGCCGCTAGCCTTTCGTTTGTCCTGCGCTCATCTTTTGACATATTATCTCCATTTTGTTCAGAGTTGGCGTTAAAGTGTTCGCGCGTATCTTATTGTTGCCATAATAACATTCATGCGGCCTGTACAGGTTGGCGCATATTTATTTCTGTATACGCCATAATTTCTATAATAACTGGTTTTTTAAATCCAGTACAAAAATACAGACTTGAAAATTAATGATCGCGCAAAGAAGTTAATTGACAATTATTTAAACATTAATGATTGATTTTTAATGGTGCCCCTGGCGCGAGTCGAACGCGCGGCACACGGATTAGGAAAGTGCCTATTACTTTTAACAAAGTAAATCAACATAAAGCAACATAATAAAATATCAAATGAATGCTTGATTCATTCTTTATGGTATTTTATGATTATATACAATTATTTTTAAGAATGTGGTCACAATTTGGTCACAATGTTCTTGACTTTTTTAACTGAGACAATCTTTCATTTCAGGAAAACATATGGGTCTTCAGAAAAAAAACCATATTAGTCGAAATATTTCAGATAGAATTGAAGCGATACTGCCTTCCAACTATGAAAAATATGCAAAATATAGGTGGGAATTTTTAAGAAGAAACCCCGAATATATTGAGGACTGGAATAAATTAAATAAGCTCAATAAAATTCATCGGGATAAAAAGGAACAAGATTTTCTTTCTAAGTGGAAAATCGCATATCCTTTTTGCCCAGAAAAAAGTTATGCCAATTTTACTCAAGGTGATAATGGCGACAAAGCCTTCTCACCTGCTTCGATGTTCCTCTCTCTTTTTCCAGACAGCTCTTATTCAAAACCTATCAAACCTTTAGAGGAACAGATGCCACAGAATGGCGAAGACATTCCGTCATCAAGAGATATTGTCATCAAAACTGGAAATCTAAAAGTAGAAATTATAAATTATTCTAAGAAAAGATTGAAAGAAGAATTTAACCTTATCTTAAATGATTTTAAGGATAATTACGACAAAGTTACGCGATATCAACCGTTTATTGAAACAATTGACCAACAAAAAATATACTACGCGGTTGAATTACAAAAGGAATCTATGCAAAGACCTCGTTTAGATGATTATGACATTTTACTTAATGTATATGACCTGCATGAAAAAGGTATATCATGGTCACAGATACAAAAAAGACTCAATTTGAACAGTATACAGACTGCAAGAAATCACTATACTTCCGCTTGTAGATTAATAAAAAGGGGTATTGAAATATATCTTAAATAACCTAACAGTTTTGCCTTGAGCATTATGAGATGCTTAAATATTTTTAAAGATATAATTTTCCCCATGTTGAAATCCTAACGCCATTAGGAAATTACCACACAGGCCCCCATTAAATAACCTACCCCAAGATAATTAACAATCGACACGGTTTTTTTTGTCTATATTTTAGAGCCAACAATGATTTACGTTGTTGGTTTTTTATTGCAAACGATAAGGAGGAAAAAATGGAAAATGAGCTTTTAACAGTAAAAGAAATGGCGGCAAAAATTAAAACACCTGTCTCGTGGCTGTATTCAAGAACAAGGGAAACAGGAGATGGGACAATCCCACGCATAAAAATTGGGAAATACCTAAGATTCAATGAGCAGGAGGTAATGGCATGGATAAAGGAAAAATATGGGAATGTAGCCCAATAACCCGGCATAGGTCGCCACGCGAAGCGATACGAGCCCATTGCCTTGACTGCACGGGCGGCCACGTAAAAGAGGTTGATACGTGTGACGGCGATGATTTCGTGTCTGGTTTTCATAAATGCCCTTTCCACCATTACAGATTCGGCACCGGCAGGCCGTCCGTCAAAATCATGCGGAAGTTCTGCCTTCAGTGCATGGGAGGAAATCCAACTTTTGTCCGGGAGTGCGAAACTAAAGATTGTAAAGTTCACCCGTATAGAATGGGCAAGAATCCTGCGAGGCGTGGAACAGGGCAAAGTGCAGACAGGATGACTGAAATAAGACAAAAAAAACAGGCCGTGAGCTTGAGAAAACCTGGCTATTTTAAACAAACGGGCGATGGTCAAGGCGAAGTATATGGCAGAGAAAAATCATAAAAGAAAGTTTCTTTTAAGGAGGGACGTATATTTACCTTGGGAGATAATGGAATCTGAGGCATTTAAAAAATTAAGTGCAAAGGGTATTTTTGTGTTGCTCCGTTTTTATCAGAAGCGAACCTGGACAAAGGAAAAGCGCAAAAGAACTGAATACCACAATAACGGCCTTGCTTTCACTTATGGAGAAGCAGAGGCGCTAGGCATATCAAACAGTCAATTCCATACCGTGATTAAAAAATTAGTGGAATTCGGGTTTATCGACATCGAACATCAAGGTGGCGGAGTTGCAAGGGACTACTCTCGATACAAGGTATCAGAACGCTGGAAATCTTTTGGTACATTATATTTTAAACATGTTTCAAAGAGTCGTGTCTTGTGGGCAGGATTTGACGTACACAGCCGAAAACAGAAATTAAAAAAAGCTACGGAAAACCGTAGTTGTCAATTACAAGAAACCGTAACTATTACGGCAAACAACAATAATATGGGTATCGGAATACCGTAATTGTTCAAAGTGAGAAGAAACATTGGAAGCCATTGATAGAATAGAAAATTTATATTTTTTTGATATTTTACTTGAATGTTTATTTATCATTCCGGTTTCCCGTAATGTTTTTATATATACCATACATATGGTGACATTAAGATACAGAACAAAATGCAAAAAGAATATTTAATAATGCTTTTGTAAAAAACCTAATGCGTTAGGAAAATAAAAATATATTTTTTTATTAGCTCTTTGAAAATATTTTATAGGTGCGATAACAACCAGCCTGAAGTCGGTTGTAAATCACGAGAGAAAACAAATCCCGCAGGGGATGGATGAAACAGCGTGGCCTGCTAAGGGGCAGGTAGGGAGCCTAACCGGAAGATGGCATTTCATTACCCTATATTGTTAAAACTACGAACAAAAAGGTGAACAAAAAATGCAAGCAGTCTATTAGGAATTTATCTTCAGTCCTAAAACTTTAACATCGCCTTGTTTATAAATAAAGCCGCCCACCAATAAACTATCCAAAGAACATAATTCACTAATAATTACGCTGAATTTAATCATTCAGCTAAAAATAACATTTTTGCCAAGACATTTTTGGCAATCGTGCTTTATACACCCATAGTAATTTATCCCTAAACAATTGATAAAATTGTGAACAAATGAGCTTTAATGTTGACAAGGGGGGGCTAAAATTAGAGCTTTTGGTAAAAAGGGGGTGGATATAAAAAAAGAGGTATCACGCTATCTATACAGCCAGAACTAAAAGGTAATAACAATTAATATTTTACTAGGGGGTGAAAGCCTGTTATAATAAAATATAATATTTGGAGATAACAACCGGATGGTGGACGAAGAGGTATTTCAAAGACTAAAAAAGAGAATTTTAGAATACTGGAAAGAACAGAGCATGTCCCTCCCGAAGAAGTCCCAACCTTTGAATAGCAATTCCAAGAATACTACACAAAGCAATTCGAAAGCGAAAGGATTGACGCCGGAAGAATTGCAGAAGATAGTGACTCTATTGTATCCCTTTTTATCGAAACGTTTGAACGAGATATGATCTTACCCCAGTAAAACGGACACTTTGGTTAGTGGACAACCCCGGCGTTTTCAAAATCCCAGGGACTTCTGTACTTTAACGCAGAATGCCTGCGTTTGCGATTATAAAATAACTCTATGTAATCAAATAGGCTGGCTCTGGCTTCAGAACGAGTCTTGTAATCTTCAAAGCCTACCCACTCTGTTTTCAGAGAATGAAAGAAGCTCTCCATCGGGGCATTATCCCAACAGTTGCCCTTCCTGCTCATGCTACATACAACACCTAAATTGCATAAAAGCTGCTGATACGATACTGAGGCGTATTGCACGCCCTGATCCGAATGTAAAAGCACCCCCTGAATATCTTTTCTATGAGTAGCAGCCATTTTTAACGCATCTTCCACCAGTTCGGCATTGTTTTTCTCTCCCATTGACCAGCCTACAATCATCCTAGAATATAAATCCATAATTGCCGATAAATACAGCCAGCCTTTCCGGGTTGGTATAAACGTAACATCTGATACCCATTTCTGATTGGGTTTATTTGATGTAAATCCTCCGTTTAGAATGTTTTCAGCCGGCTTCTTCGTCTGTCTCGAATCTGTTGTCACCACAAAACGCTTATGGACCTTTGACTGAATGTTGGCTTTCCGCATCAAACAGGCCACAGTGTTTCTGCCGACCCGTTCCCCTTCGTCTGTCAAGTCACCATGAATGCGCGGTGCGCCGTAAATCTTTCTACTCTCAATATGGGCTTGTCGTATCTTAACCGTTAAATCCCGGTGTCGCTTTGTTCTTAGACTTTCCGGCCGATCCACCCAATCGTAATATCCGCTTCTGGATACTTCCAGCACTCGACACATCGCTGCCACTCTAAATTGCGTTCTCTGCGATCGGATAAACCGATACTTCACTTCAGCTCCCGCGCAAAGAACGCTGCGGCTTTTTTTAAGATTTCGTTTTCCTCTTTAACCTGAACCAGCTCACGCTTTAAGCGGGTAATTTCTTCCGCTTCAGTACCTCTTATCAAACGCCGACCATGACCAGGAAAGGCACTGCCTCCTTGTTTATCTGTCTTATCTTTCCACTTATAAAGCTGGTTTCTTCTAATCCCCAGTTCACGGGCCAATTCAGCAGGCGGCTTCTTCCCTTCCTCCAACAACCTCACCGCCTCAAGCTTAAACTCCCGGCTAAATGTCTGTCTTTTCCCTCGCATCGGACACTCCTTTCTTCTCCATTGTATACTGCTCTGTATACTTTTTGAAGTGTCCGTTAAACCGGGGTAGGTTCAATACTGGACGAAAAGGGTATCTTTCCACAGAACGACCCGCCGCCCGGAACTTCATCTAAGAAGCCACATTTGACCCCAGAACAATTAGAGAAGACAGGGACATTGTTATTGAATGGATTAACACCAGTCTTGAAAAGGGAATTTCCCGAAGCCTTCGAGACAACCCCAAAGCCCAAAGAAGAATCAAGAGTACCATCGACAAGTCAGGATTCCACCATGACCGATTCACAAAAAAACTCCAACAAGTATGTTTTGCTCGTTGATGACGAAGAGTCGTTTTTAGATTCGCTTTCTGAGGAGCTTTCTGACGAATTGAGTCTTTATCACAAATACTTCCAGATTCGCACGGCCAGCAATGGCGCGGAAGCTGTCAAGGTTTTAAAACTGCACCCCATTGACCTGGTTATTACTGACTTAAGCATGCCCAAAATGGATGGATTTGAGCTTTTAGCATATATAAAAAGGAACTATCCCACGATACCTGTTGTTTTGATGACAGCTATCAGAGCACCAAAGATAAAAAAAATATGTGAGGACATGGGCGTGTTTCGCTATCTGGAAAAACCGCTGGATGTTGGCGACATTGCTGAAGTGATTATTGACGCACTGAAAGAAAACGCTACTTCGCAAGAATACTCCACTCCGAAGAAGACTTTATTCAACCGGATATATACAGCTTTTTTAAAATGGCCACAAACGAGCGAAGGAGCCTTTTTTTTAATGGGATTTATACTAGCTTATTATATATTTTTAATCTTCAAACATGATGAATACGTATTCCCCTTTACGCTTATAGTAAACGTAATAATTGCATTTCTAACGTTATATTTCTTTGCGCTGGCCGTTACCGCTTTCAAGAGACCATCAATGAGGAAAGAAAAAGAAGAAAAAGAATGATAGCGCATTACTCAAAAAGGGCGTGTCAGATAATTTGTGTAAATGAAATTTCTGCATAATCAGCAAGGCCCGTCATTGTCCCTCAGTTATATTATTATTGGTTTTTTCGTTTTTAATCTTTAACTTATAAATAGATACTAACGCAATACCAATAGTAACAACGTTAATGATTGACCATAACTGCCGGTTAAGGTGAACCGGAAAAATAGGATTATAAATCAAAGCCGTGATACTCAATATCCAAACCCAGTTTTTATTTTCTTGCTCCAGTGCTTGAAAAGCCAGGTAAGCAAAAACGCCACAGCAAACCCAACGAAGTAATTTATAATAGGCGTATGGATTATCGGGGTTCAATGCCCACATGAGCATCATAATTACAATAACCTGTGGAATCCAAATTTTTTTCATTGTTGTTTACCTCAAATGAAAAAACGGTGCTTCCAAACATTGGGATGCGTTTAATGCTATACACCTTGATTAAAGTTATTATAGCGCCTAGCAATTACTGAACAAACTTTGCTTTTCCTGATGTTTCTATTTTTATCAAAATTTTGATATCAACTAAATATCTAATTGAAGTAATTAATGTCCAAGCATAACATTCCCGTTAATTCTGAAGGCATTAAAAAAATATTCTTTTAACGTTTTTAACATTTAATTCATTTTGGAGGATAAATAATCCAAATTATCGCCATCAAAACAATATAAAAAGCAAATCGTATTATCATTTTGCGTATCATCATCTTGCTAATTAAATAGACCTTAAGTGGAGTAATGATACAAAAGCTAAAAAATGTAATTGTTAACCCGATTCTCCAATTAAAAAATAAAATAATAATTCCGACAATAATAAGTGCTCCAATTATAGTATTTCCATATTTATAAAATAAATAATCAAAACGGATAAGCTTATTATGTTCCATAAAAGCTTCATATTCTTCTTCTGAAACTGTTTTCTTATAATTATTAAAAGCTTTTCTCCTATCGACCAAAAAATTGCCAAAAAATAAAACAAATCCAAGAACTAAATAAAAAGAAAATTCTTTCAAATCAAGGGTAATTAAATTATAAATTGCCAAAATTGCAGCTGCAAATGCCACAACACTTAACCAGTGTAATTTTTTTTGAGCAAATAACCCGCTTAAAGCTTCCCTCTGGTCGCTTGTCATTTTTTCATAATCTAACCCATAATTTTCTGAGAATTCTTTTACTTTTTCAGCTCTTTCTTTTGTGTTGTTAATTTTTTATACCCTTCCCTTTCTTATATTTGTTTAAAAGGTCTTGAATGGCTTCTTCAAGCAAATCATTATGGCGCTTGTTTTCTTCTACAGACAATAACTTCAATTGCTTCAGAAGATTATAATCAATAGTTGTATTGTAAGGAGTTCGATTCTTTTCCATAGTTTATGGAATCATATTGCAATATTGTTGTCAATACTTTACCTTGACTTATGTTGTTATATTGTTGTATAGTTAACCATACATTTGAGGAGGATAACTATATGGCATGCATTACCAAAAGGCGCGGACGTTATGTAATAGATTGCTATGACCAGAAAGGGAAACGCTACCGCAAAACCATTAAAGCTGGTTCAACAAAGGAAGATGCACGAAGAGAGCTGAGAGAAATCGAGATAAAAATCCAAAACCGGACTTTTATCAATGAAAGGAAGATGCCTCTTTTTCGGGATATTGCCAAACAATGGCTTGAATATAAAAAAACCCGATGCAGAGAAACTACTTGGGAAATGTATAATAGCCATTTAAGAACGCATTTCAGCACACTGAATGACATGAAGATAGGCTTGATTAATATAGCAACAGTTGAAAATTTCATAACAAACAAACAACAAGAGACCGTGTCTCTAGGTAGCATCAAAAAGATTCTGGTTACATTGAATCAAATTATGGCCTATGCGGTAAGGCACCGGCTAATTGATTTCAATCCTGTAAGAGATGCCGAAAGACCAAACGCAATAGGAAAAATTGAAGAATCTGCAGGCATTAAGGTTTTAAACCCAGAACAAATACGAGCATTACTAAATGCTGCGCCTGATGTAAAATATAGAACCATCTTCCTTTTAGCCATTATGACCGGCCTCAGGCAGGGAGAGCTCCTTGGATTGAAATGGTCAGATATTGATTTTGAGAAGAAACAGATTCACGTAAAGCGAACATTCAATCATGGGCGGTTCTTCACTCCAAAAACAAAAGAATCAATCAGAAAAGTCGATTTTCCACCGATTTTGGCTAAAGAGCTTGCGGAATGGAAGATTGCAAGCGGTCAAAATGACCTTGGACTTGTCTTCCCAAGTAAGGCTGGCACTCCTATAGAATGTCAAAAATTGATGCTTCGTCATTTTATACCGGCTTTAAAAAGAGCCGGATTACCTAAAATGCGGTTTCATGATTTGCGGCATACCTATGCAAGCTTGATGATTGAACAAGGAGAAAATATTAAATACGTTCAAAATCAATTAGGTCATTCATCGCCAACCGTTACATTAGATGTTTATGCTCACTTAATGAAAGATTCAAATCAGGAAGCTGCTTGTAGGCTCCAAAATCAAATTTTTGAGGGAACTGGTCACAATTTGGTCACATTATCGGGCAGGAAATGAACATTAAATGCTTAAGTAGTTGAAATATTGGTGCCCCTGGCGCGAGTCGAACGCGCGGCACACGGATTAGGAATCCGTTGCTCTATCCTACTGAGCTACAGGGGCAGCCGTTTTCAGAGAAGTTTTAGCGGTTTAACATGCTTTAGATCGAGTGTCAATCTGCAGAAAAAAATACCTGGACTGCTTCGCCCTGCCTTGCCTGGCTCGCAGTGACAGATGCTTTATTTTTCCGGCTCAAACTGCTTTTTGGCCGACCAGAAAGACGGCAGATGACGCAGCAAATACAGCAGACTTTTGCGGTGCTGCCAGAGACGGCGGCGAAATTTCCTCCGCCAGCTCCAATCGGAGTAAAAGCGCTTCACATGTTCGTTATAAAGCTGATCAAGCCTTTCCCGGGATGCGATTCCTTTCGGCACAAAAACAAAATTGAGGCAATTCATCAGCCGCCAGTCCTCATTAAACTCTCCCTCCTCCCGAATGTTTGCCCAAAGCGGCGCGCCGGGAAACGGGGTGAATTTGGCCATGTTCATGTCATCCAAGCCCAGAGAAATTATAAAATCGGAGGTGCGCCGGATTGACTCTTCCGTCTCTCCCGGAAGCCCCATCATAAAAAGCCCCTTGGCGCGCAGGCCGGCCCTTTGAATTCTTTTCACCGTATCGCGCACATCATCCAGCGACACGCCGGATTTGTGCCGCGCGAGCATTTCCGGATCGGCCGATTCGATACCCAAAGAAACCATCAGACAGCCCGCGCCCTTGAGCATCTCCAGCAATTCATCGTCCGTATAGCCGACACGCACGGCGCAGTTAAAGTTTATCCCCAACGGAAAGCGCGCGAGTTTTTCACAAAGCTCAACAATGCGCCTGCGGTTGGCCGTGAACAAATCGTCATAGATATTGATATGCCGGACGCCGAATTTCTGCCGTAGATATTTCATGTGCTCGTAGATGTAGCTTGCGGAGTTATAGCGGAATCCTTTTTTGAAAACGGAACGGTCGCAATAGGAGCACTGATACATGCAGCCGCGCGAAGTTATCATCGTGGCGCCGGGCGTGTAAATATAACTGAAAAGGGGTAAATGGTACTCTCGGGGGAAGCCGGACAATTTTTCATAAGCGGGGAAAGGCAGGTTGTCCATATCGGGAATTTTTGTCCGCGGCGCGTTAGCAACAATTTCTTCACCGTCGCGCCAGATTAATCCCTGAATTTCGGCAGGGGCTGCTCCTGCGATAAGCTCCGACATGGTGATTTCACCCTCTCCCGCGACCAGGTAATCAAATGCCGGATAATCGCGCAGTAATTTTTCTTCCAGCGCCGATACATGCACCCCACCACAGACGGCTACAATTTCCGGCGCTTGCTGCTTTATTTTCCCGGCAAGCTCTGCCGCGTCAGGAAAAGACGAAGTAGTCGCGGAAAAACCGACAACACGCGGCCGATAAGACAAAATGGCTTGCGCTTGTTTATTCAGGTCAAAGGATACTCCGGGCCCAAGACAATCATAGACGAAAACCTCATGCCCTTCGCGATGTAAATACGCGGCGATGGAAAGAATGCCCTGCGGCACCATCCGGTTGGCGATATCCGTAATATCACGCTTGCCGGGAAACCAGTTGAAGCCCCGCGGATGAACAAGGACAATTCTTTTTTTGCCAGGCGAAAAATTTTTCATCTTTGTAACAAATCGAATATTTTCTATTTTTTTTGCGCCAGAATAAACGCGTGCCGGCCGGACGAGTTGATATTGTAGTGCAGAAAAGCGCCGGTTTTCTCCGACAGCAGGGCGTGGGCGATACCATACGCGGAGGCGACGGAATGGATGCCGCAGGAGGGCAAATAATCGTAAATCTGCCAATTTTTACCTTTCCAGTTATCAATCTGATCTTCTTTAATGCGGAAACCGGGCAGAAAAAAACCGCGTTTTTGTTCAGCCCCTAGAAGAAGGCCGCTTTCCTGCGGCGACGTAAAACACACGAGCAAGATATCTCCGAGCTTTTTTCCCTGATTTTGTCCGAGCAAAAGCCAGGAGCTGCCTTCCCCGACGGGCAGCCCGCGGGAATTATCCGACGTCAGGTTCATTCTTTCGCGCGCTTCCGCCGCGGTCGGCGTAAATACATCGCAGCCGCCGACCAGCGCCAAATCGATTTCGCCGCTTTCCAGATAGGTTTGCGCCAGCCACAGGGCAGATTCAAAGGACATTTCTTCCTCGGAAATCGTCAGCACAACTCCTTTGATGCCCGCCTCGCGCGCCAGAAAAAACGCGGCGGCGTTGCTCACGGAATTGGCAAACTGGTTCGGGCTGGGGAACCCGCCGTCGTGCTTGAAGACCTGAGTAATGAAAGGAAGAATTTCATCAATGTTGCCCAAACCGGTAGATAAAAAGATGCCTACTTTTTTATCGCGTAAAATTTCTTTGGGCGCGCTTTGCACGCAGGCCAACGCCCCGCAGCAGACAAGCTTGATGAACCTTCCCGCGCGCCGCATCGGCTGGCCGATAATTTTCTGCACCAGATCATCGGGACTGAGAGGCAGTTTCTTTTCATCCCAATCAGCATCCTGATTAGCGATAAGCGCAGGCCCCAGGTAACTTGCCGCAATTACCGGCACAGGAGAAGTAAAAATATTTTGTTCTAAATCTGGCAAACTGTCTTCACTCCTTGACAATCAAATAACTCGTGCATGTGGCGCCAAAACCGAAGAACGTGCACAGATAAGCGCCGTTGGTTGCGGGTTTATTTTCCAAAGCGGGCGCGAATCCGATTTGCGGATCAACATGGCTGAAGCCGAAACTTTTGGGGACAACACCTTTTTCCAAACAGGAAAGCCAGACCGCCGTTTCCATGGTTCCCGCCGCGCCCAGGGCATGGCCCAAAGCGCCCTTGAGAGAAACCACGGGTGGAAGCTTTTCCCCAAACAATTTCAACAAACCCAATCCCTCAGATAAATCATTGTCTTTAGTTCCCGTGCCATGCGCTTTAATTCCTCTTATGTCCGCCGCGCCCAGGCGCGAAAGACTCAAAGTCTGACCGACAACATTTTTCACCAGTTCGCCATCCAGCCCGGCGGAAGTAAGGCTGTTGTTGTCGTTATAAAGATATCCCCCGGAAAATTTATACTTATTTTTCGCGCTTGAAGATTTTTTATACTTTTCCAGAATCAGCACACCCGCGCCCTCACCAATCTGCATGCCGGAGCGCGTGGCGCAGAAAGGGCGGCACTGTTCATAGTCATAAAGAAGCAAACTGGCAAAACCGTGCAGGGTTAAATTCAAAAGCGGCTCAAAGCCGACAACGATTGCCCGACGGATTTTTCCCTGTTCCAGCAGTCGCGCGGCGACCACCAGCGCGTGTGAACTGGAAACGCAGGCCATACTCAGCGTAAAGGCCATTCCCCTGATGCCGTATTTATCGGCGACAAGTTGCGTCACTTCACCCGGACCCCTGTTGCGGCAGGAAATAGGGGGAGATTCCTTATCTGGATTTTTGCGCACTTCTTCGGTGAATTCATACTCGTTACGGATAAAAAGACCGCCGGTAGTGCCGATGAACAAACTTGCTTCGGCAATTTCCGCCTGGGAAAGTTCCGCTCGCGCAATCGCTTCATCGAGCGCGCACTCTAACATCTTTTGCGCTTTATCCAGAGGATTGCCCTCGTAGGGCACGGCAAAAGACTTAAACTCATTGTTGATAAGGTAAGGCGCGCCGCCAAAACATGCGGGCGCCACCTTTCCCGCGAGTAAATTTTCCGCGGATTCGGGAGCGCTCCAACCGAGCGTGGTTACCGCGCCCCAACCGCTTACCTGAATACCGTTGGTGCTCACTTTTTAACCTTGGGCGCGCTGATGACAAAATCAGCCAATGTATTGAAATCCTGCATCGCCTTAGCGGCGGTGGATGCGTTTTTTAATTCCACGCCAAACTGATATCTTAACTCCATCGCGATTTCCATCGCGTCCAGACTGTCCAATTTCAGCGGCCCCGGCCCGCCGATAAAGGGCACGTCCGTGGGCACGTCCCTGGGATCAACATCCTTAATATCGCACGCTTTGATAACCAACTCTTTGAGTCTGAAAATCAAATCTTCTCTTGAGGTCACGTTCAGTTCTTTCAATGCCTGATTCACATCCATTTAACCTTCCTCCCCGCCAAATAAAAACAAATAATAGCAAAGCCAGTCAAAACAGCAAGCTTGGGCAAAATAACACTAAAAGCCGCGCCGCGCAAGAAAACATCAAGGTATGCCTGGTGAGCCCAATAGACAGGCGAAAGCATGGCCAGTTTTTTCATCACCAGCGGCATGAAAAAATACGGCACCATGATGCCGCCAAAAGCGCCCATCAGGACAGCGCCCAGAGCCGCCAGCGTGGATGACTGTTCCGGCGTCCGCGCCAGCGACGCCACCAGCACGCCGAAACCGGTTGTGGCGGCCGCAACGATAAGCGTGATCGGCAGCAAATGCCAGGGATGCTCACCCCACTGCAAAGAAAAATTGATAAAGTAAGGCATAATATAAACGCCGATGAGCAGCATCAGAATAAACTGAAAAATATTTATGATATAATAAGGAGCCAGTTTTGCCAGCGTGACCAGGTTGGCATTCACCGGGTAAGTGAACAGGCGCGGTAGCGTGCCGTCACGCTTTTCCTTTAAAAAGATGATGGACATGGGAATCGCGATGAAAAACATCGCAAAGATGGCAAATCCCGGGACCGTCTGTTCCAGCGGATTCGGAAATTCCCTGTTGGGTTTTGTCTTTTCCACAATCATATTGGCGACCACGGCATCCAGATTGTCTATGCCCATCACCACTTCCACAGTGAGACTGGTCAGCATCGAAAGAACCGCCGCCTTGTAACCCGCGTCAATTACCGGATCAAAATAAACCTCGACGGGACTATCCCCCTCATCAAATCCTCGGGGAATCACGACTACCGCCTGCACTTTGCTGGATTCAAAAAGCCGGTCGTTATCCATGCCCGCGGGCCGCACTTTACGTTCAATCAGCTTATGGGACTTTATTTTCTTTTCCAGCAGATTTGCCTTGGGCGATTGGGCCTGGTTTTCCACCACCGTCTGAATTTTTCGCCCGATGAGCACATCCGCCTGCATCCCGCCCACAGCCAGCGAAAGAAAGAAAATCAGCGCCGCGGGCATAAAAAAAAGCAGCAAAATCGTCTGGCGGTCGCGCAGCAGAATCTTCAATTCTTTTCTGAATAATTCCTTGAACTGACGAAGCATCAGGAAAATATTTCCCCTTCCCTAATCATCACGCAGGCCGCGCCCGGTTTTTTCCAGAAAAAATTTTTCCAGATTTTCAATCTCGGACATTTTCCCGGAAAACACGGTCACGCCCCTGTCTAAAAGAGTCACGGTGGAACAGAGGCGCTGCGCTTCTTCCATGATATGCGTGCACAACACAATGCTTGTTCCCGCGGCATTTATTTTCATCAGCGTCTCATAAATATGATTGCGGCTCTGCGGATCAACCCCCACTGTCGGTTCGTCGAGTAAAAGCAATTGGGGCGAATGCAGCAGCGCAATGGCCAGGTTAAGCCGGCGCAACATGCCCCCGGAATAGACGGAAGCGGGTTTTCCCGCGTAAGCGGCAAGTCCCGTCTCTTCCAGAACTTCCGCCAAACGCCGGGTGATTTCTTCGTCGGTCAGGCCGGCCATCACGCCGAAGAGGCGCAAATTTTCGCGCGCGGTAAGCGTCGTGTAAACGGACACCGGCTGCGGCGCGTAACCAATATCATGCAAGGCCCGCTTATCGAAATTATTCCTGCCGAAAATAAAAATCTCTCCTCGGTATTCTTTTAGCTGCGCGGTAATCAGGCGCATGAGCGTGGTTTTGCCCGCGCCGTTTGGTCCGAGCAGCGCGTGAAACTGCCCGCTTTTCACTTCCATGCTAAAATCGCGTAAGGCGTAATTTTGCCCCGCCGCCTTGTTTTTTCCGGCGGGTTTATCGTAAGAAAATGTTACCGAGGAAATTTCCAGCGCTTTCACGATCTGAGCTTCCTGACTAGTTCATCCAAATCTTTAAATAGCTGTTCTTCGCGCCCTGCGCAAATAAGCATCAATCCGCCCGCCTTGGCAAACGTGTCCGTGGCCTGCCCCCGTTGCTTCACGATCCGCGCCGACACAACAGCGAATTCCCGCCAGATATCGCCGATCGCCGTCATTTCCTGCGACAATTCGGCAAGTTCTTCCGAGCCGAAAAGCTCGGCAGTTTCCTGCAGGAAAGCAGCGTACATAAACCTGAACCCCGCACCCCCCGTGCCGACCTCTTCCTGCATCCGCACCACATTGGCCAGACGCCGGCAGGCTTCGGGAAAGCCGAGCTTTTCCGGACTTTTAATAATATTTTTTGCCAAGTATCTCATTCCTTTGATGCCGACAAAAGGAAAAGGAACGCGCAGCATCATGTAACAGGATTCCTTCATTCCTTCGAGACAGGCGCGCCGGAAATCGGGATTCTCGACAACAGATTCGGCCCAATACATAAAGCCCTTTGGCTCGAGTGGCCCCCGCGCAAAACGCGCCCGCTCCAGATCTTCATAGGAGCAGTCCACCGGATGATCAAGAACGGGGTCGCTCACGCGAAACCCGTTTTCTATCTCGCGCAAAACAATAATATTATGGCCGTTGAATTGAAATCGAAATCTATGGGGCATATAAGAAAGCCAGTAAATATTGGTTGTTAAACCGACAAGATGGCCGTCTTTAAGCGCCTGGCGCAGCTCAATCATACCCTTTTGCGCGTTACGGTATTGCCTGGTAAAAAATTTTCCGCCCAAACGTTTGGCTACTTTCGGGAAAAGAGTGCGCGGGCGTGAGCGAAATGTGGTAATCGGCATACCCACCCATTTAATGAAAGGTAGATGACCGAAAAACATGCCGCTGCCAATGCCGAAAACCATGGCTTCGGAAACTTCTACCCCCTGGTCACGAAAAAGGGCGGAAGTAACGCCGCTTTCGCAATGCGCCGCGTGCTGATGTATAAAAGGTCTGCCGCTGACAGTTATTTCTGTATTCATTCTTTCTTATTGTTGCCTTTCTCCACGTTTTTTTCCGGTACTTTTTTCAACTCTTCCACGCTTAAGGCCAGGGCTTTAGCGTAACGGGCCATCAGCGCTGGCTTGAGCCGAGCGAAAATTTCCGGACGGAAATGTCTTTTCACCCGGAATACGGCGATGCCCGCCGTCCTGGCCAGAATTTGCGGATTCATTTGACGACTTTCCATATGGTAGCATAGGGGACTGACCATGCCGGCAAGTACCGCCCGCCTGGTTTCTTCCAGATGCGCCGCCAATTCTTCGACGGCAAGACCATTGACCACAGCTTCATACTCCCAACCGGTGCTGGGCACAATGACATATTTCCCTTCATCATTGAGCGCGTAACAGGCGCGCTTTTCCCCTTCATAAAAAGTGATGTCCTGCGGAACTTCTTTCGCTTTCATGCCGAAACTATCCTCTTATTACATTCATCCTTTTCTTATACTAATTTTAAACAATCGCCCAGCAAATCGTTTTCAACAATCTATCAAGACCATTTATCAAGTTTCCGGCCTAAAAAAGGCTCAAAATGATGCCATTCAAAAGGGTGCGCGCGGACAAATCCAGCCAGTTCATCGGCATAAAGCTGAGCCGATTGAGAAACAGCCGACTTGCGTTGCGCCCGCGACGCGGCGGATACCCTGCGCCCGGTGGAAACCTTTACATGATATTTCCCGTAACCTTTCTCATAAACAAAAAAAGTCATCAACGGCGCGCCGGTCACAAGCGCCAGCAAATGCGGCGTGTCCGGCAATTTCACCTCATGACCTAAAAATCGGGCCTGGACATAACTTTGCGCGCCCCAAAGACGATCGCCGCTCATGAAAATGATGCCGCCTTCGCGCAGAAAATTTATTCCTTCGACCAGGGCAAAAGGTGATTTTTCGTCTACGGAAGTCGCCACTACTTTTATCCCCTGGGCGACCAGCTTCTTTTTCTGAATATTTTCCACTTGCTCCTTGTGTTTTGCCTTGGCGCCCAGGTACAGCATCATCGGCATTCCCTTACGTTTCAGCATCTGCGCGGCCAGTTCCCAGTTGCCGACATGGGACATCACCACCACCGCGCCGGTTTTCCTCCCGACCGCCTCATCCAGATACTGCCAGCCCTCTTTGGTGAATTCAACTTCATCTTCGGGCAAAGGGACAAAGCGGTGAATATACACATTCGTAAAATTGTGATACTGCCTCCATACGCAGCGCAAATAATAAAAAAAGTTTTTCCCCGGAATCAGCGCCCGGTAGAATTTATAACTGTGCGCGACCCGCAACGGAAATAGAAAGTAATAGCCGGTGGCAATAAACCAGGAAAACGTGCGGAAAAACCACAGACCCCAAAGGCGGGAAAAATAAAGAGCTATATAATAGGATATTTTTTTTACCACTTCACTTTATCCCGACGGATAATGACATGCCTTATATGTGGGTTTGTTTGCTCGGCAAAACCAAAACGGGCAAATTAAGCGCATCAATTATCTGGACATCAGGGCTGTCAAAAACTTTCCCGTATATTTTCGGCCTTATTTTGTGCCCGACAATTACCAGGTCAATGTTGTTATCCGCGCAATATTTCACGACTTCCTCGGCAAGCTCTCCCTTCGCCGTGGCATAGATGACCCGCACCGTCGACAAAAGCTCATCGGAGGCCACCTCCCTGAGCTTCAGGGATATGGCGTCTTCGCGGTCGGTGGGATGACGAAAACCTGCCTGCGGATCATTGACATACAAAAAATGTATCTCGCTGCCGAAGTCCCGCGCGATTTTCAGCGCAGTGACGGCCGGTGAAATATTTTTCGAATCCAAATCTATGGCGAATAATATTTTCTTCACGCCAAACATAAAAACATTCCTCTTGATGCCCGTCTGATATTACAGGGATACGCCAATATATGTCAACATTATGTTTTTCTACGCTAAATTACTCTTTTCTTCCCACAAACCATTTTTCCTCAACATGGGCCGCGACGGCGTCAAAGACTTCAACCTTAAATCCGGCGCCGGATATTAATTTTTCTATCTCGGTCTGCGCGCGAAAACGCTCCGGCAGGCGCGCTACTTTCAACCTGATGGCTTCCATCCAACGTTTCCAGGGAATTTTTCTTTCCGACGGCACCGTCGCGCGGATAAGTAACGTGCCGCCCTCTTCCAGTTTCTCGTAAATCCGCCCCAAAACCATTTTTGCTTCTTCGTCTGAAATCAGGTGGAACATGTCCAACATCAGCACATGGTCAACACTGCCATCAATAGGGGGCAATTCCGGCGCGCGACCGACCTCCGCCCTGCCTCTCTCACCGATAACCCGCGCCGCAATCAAAACCCTTTCTTCATCAGGATCAAACCCGAATACTTTCGCCTGCGGATAAATTTCCAGAAGCCACGTTGCCGGAACCCCGTAACCACAGCCGATATCGATGATCCGCCGCGGATTTTGAACATACTTATGCAATTCGGAAAACATGGGATCGAGCCTCATTTTAAAGCGGGCAAACAAACGCGGATATCCGGGCAGATGGCGATATCGTAAAATAGCGCGACGGAAATGTTCACGAGACGCGGGAACAACCGGGCCCGCCGGGTAAACAACGGCGGAAAAAATTTTGCGCATCAGCGTCGGCAAGATAAAAAAAGTGCCGATAAAAGAGTAAATAATGCCGAAGAGCGAAGTCAATCCTATGCTGCGCAAGAGTGAATGTTTTGCCAGCGCCAGCACGCCAAAACCGATTAATGTTGTGGCGGCGGCCATAAACATGGCCAGCTTTATCGTGTCCAAAGCCGGATGATCATTATCGGGATAACGCTGATACATGCAAACATAGTAAATAGCGTAATCTATTCCCATCCCCATAATGACAATCCAGAGCATTATGCTGGGGATATCCAGGGAATGGCCGATGAGCTTGAGCGTGCCCAGCGTGGCCACCAGCGCGAATGATATCGGAGCTAGCACCGCCAGCGACAGGAGCAAATCCAGATGAAACAGCAGCACAACTATCACAATACCCAAGCTGACAATCAGGGCGATTTCGATAAAGATGCTTTTGAGAAAATCACCAAGCCGCTTATTGAAAAAATCGACGTCAAATACTTTGGCCAGTTTTTGCGCGGACAGACGTTCGTAGAATTTTTCTCCGTCATAATTAGGCCCTGTGTTCAGCAGGCTAAGCTGTTTATATCCTTCAGGTCCCTGAGCGATGCCCAACATTTCGAAATATCCCCGTGGAATTTCCACCGTCGGCGGTTTTGGGCCCTCAATCATTTTCCAGAAAGGCGCAAAAGCCGCGGGGGCAAAGCCGGATTCGCGCGCCGCTGAATTAAAATCATTTTTCAAATTTTGCAGGCGCTGCCGCTGCCAAAAATCACGCCATGCTTCGTAATTCTTTTTCGCCTGCGCCTCCGACGGAAACAAAACCGCGGGCAAAAAAACATTGGAAAACATTTTGTTTTGCTCGTCTACGGATAGAAACTCCAGCAGGGCGTCGTTTTTACTTTGCAGCTCGCGCATGTCGCCCGCTTCCAGAAACACGTAACACTTGCCGGAGAAATCACCCCAGACGCTTTGCATTTTTTTCTCCGCGGCAACCGTCTCCGGCCGCAAAGAATTCATGGCGTTGATATCGACATTGAATATTGGCTTGGCAAAAAACAACATTACGCCCGCGAACAAAAGCGTCGCCGTCACTTTCCAAGCGGCCGGCGCCGCGAATATCTTCACGCCTTTCATCAGCCAGGGATTTGTTTTTCTTTTTGCCGGCGGCATATAGGGAAAGATCCGGGGAAAAATGAAATGGACAAAAAGCAGGGCGAAGAAAACGCCCAGGGCGGCAAACACGCCTATTTCCGCCAGAATCTTAAAATCGCTGATGAGCAACAGCAAAAACGCTCCGAAAGTGGTGAGAACGGATAAAAGTTCCGCCGCCCAGAGCTGCCGGGCGACACGCCGGCCGTAAGTCTCCTGGGGTCGGTCCAGAAAAAGCAGATAAGTCAGCCCCAAATCAACGGTAAACGCCATAATCGCTCCGCCGAAACCTACCGCGACCATCGATACGGATTTAAATATCAGCGAGCAGATGAATAAGGCGCTTATCGCTCCCACCATAGAAGGCAAGAGCGCCAAAAGCCCGATCAGCGGACGCGGAAAAGTGAAAATAAGCAGCAGGGCAATGCCTATCGTGGTCAGCATGATTGCCAAGCGTGTGTCGCGCTTGGCGATGCTTTCATTATCCAGCGCCGCGCGGTAAGCGCCGCCGGCCGTAATTATATATTCCCTGCCGGAAAAATCCGGATGATGGCGAAGTTTCGCCTCAACCGCTTTGAGCAATTGGTCAATTTTAGCGCCTTTGGCGGTATCCGTTCCGAGGCCGTCAATATGAGCGATAATCAGGACATGCCGTCCATCGGCGGAAATGAGCTGCCCTTTATAAAACTGAGCATTGTTGGCGGGCATCAGTGATGACAGTTTTTTAAACACGATGCCGGAAAATCCCAGCGGATCGCGGGTCATCATCTCCGCGCGGCCGATTCCTTCCATCTGCTCTAAAGAGCGTCGGGTTTCGTAAAGCGTGTTTTTGATTTTTTCTGGCGATAAGAGCGGCTCGATTTTTTCTTGCAGTTCTTCCCTGGTTAACAAAATAGGCAGGGTATCCAGAACATGCTCAATGAGGCCCGTCAAATGCTGAGCGTCGTCGCCAAGGCCGACTTTAGTGAAAAGTCCGCTTTGCTTTAGCTCAGCAATTATAAAGGAAGCCGCTCCGACCAGCGCGTCCGGATCGGCGGTGCTTTGCTCCAAATCCAGGAATATTCTGTCCTGAATCGGCAAATGTTCGATAATCTGTCGCGCGTCCGCCAGCACGGGATCGTGCTGCGGCATGGATTCGAGAATATCCGTTTCAATTTTTAGATGGCCTGATTCCCAGATAAAAAAAAGCACCGTGACAAGCGTCACAAAAAGGATAACCGGCCATTTTATTTGGTATTTACCAGCGGGCATGCCAACCTGTAAAATGCTGCAACATTAAGTATTTAACGATGTTTTTATAAAACATATTTCCCAAACAGTGGCAAGATAAAAACCCTGACTGAAAGAAGTCCTTACTTAACGGCGGGTAAATATACGGGCAAAAATGAGCCGGGAAAAAGTAAAGGAATTGCGCAGAAAATCAACAAAAGGACGAAAATGAGACACGCGCGCGCCGCCGGGACGGTAGTTGACGCGCACCGGCACTTCCGTGACCGGAATCCCTTTTCTTTTGGCCTTCACCAGAATTTCCACTTCAAACTGAAAACGGCGCGCCTTAACTCCCAAGTTCATTGCTTCCGGCAGGGGATAAATTCTCATACCGCTTTGCGAATCGGAAAGCACGGGGCCGCCGGAGGCCCAAACCCAGAAATTGGAAAACTTCCTGCCGAAACGACTTGTCCAGGGAACATGCTCGCCCGCCGCATAAAGGCGTTTGCCCACCACCAGAGTCCTCGCACCATCCGGAAGAGAGTCGACAAGCTTTCGCGCGTCCTGCGGATAATGCTGCCCGTCAGCATCGATGGTAATCACCCAGTCGGCGACGCGACAAGCTGCGGCAAAGCCGCTTAAAATCGCCGCACCCTTGCCTTTGTTTGCTTTATGGGTGATGACATGGATGCCTAAAATTTCCTTTATTTTCTGTGGCGTGTCGTCAGTGGAACCGTCATCGACGACAAAAACCGGATAGCCCAGTTCCTTCGTCTGATGAACAACGTCCGTAATCGTTGCCGCATGATTATAAACGGGGATGACCACCGCTACTCGTGCGCCAGGTTTTGCCGACGCGATTGAGCTTTTTTTGCCGCTCATTTGAATTCTTTTATCTCCGGCAAGAAAGCCACCGCCCAAGTACCCGGCCCCATGTGCGCGCCGGAGGTCAAAGACAGGGGTTGTAAAATGATTTCTGCCTGCGGGTATTGCTGCTCGATAAGCTTTTTCACTGTTTTATTCACCCAGTCGAAGTTATCGGAATACTCGAGCATGATAAAGGCGCGGGAATCTTTTTGCAGAGACGCGGCGAGTTTTTCCTGCGCCATCTTCAGTTGATCGGCCTGATTTCTCACCACGCCCACTTTCTTGGCTCCTTCGGGCTGGGGAGAAATCACCGGCTTCATTTTGAGCGCGTCGCCGAAAAAAGCGCTGGTTTTGGAAAGGCGACCGCCCGCGGCCAGATACTGCAGTTTATCCAAAAACACATATTCCTCACACTTGCTGATTGCCTCAAGGGCGAAGGCGTAAGTCTTTTCCATATCATTGGTTAGCGCCAGATAGCGCGCCGCCGCCAACGCCATGACGCCCAACCTGCCGGAAGCCGCGCCCGAGTCAATAATCAGGAATCTGTTCTTTTTATCATGTTCCTTCTTCCACTCCATCGCCACCTGATAATTCCCGGTGAAAACCGAACCCACACACAGATACAAAACTTTTTCAAAGCGCGCCAGGGCGGCCTGGTAAAACTGATGGCGCTCGTAAACCGATGCCTGCGACGTGGAAACTTTTATCCCCTGGCGCATCGGAGAGTATAATTCCTCGGGTTGATAGTAGGTTTCCGGCATGCACTTATCGCCTACCGTCAGATAACTGTTGAGGAGGGTGATGCCGTATTTTTTCGCGTCCGCTCTGGTGACGGAACCGGCCGCGTCGGTCATCACATTCATTCTTTGGCCGGCCTGCGCGTTCATAAATTCCTTTATCTGATAGGAAAGGTTATCCTCCTCCCAGTGCAGCATGCTGCCCAGTTGCTTTACCTGTCCTTTGATTTTTTCCGCGTCTTCCGTGTGCAGGTGAATTTTATAGATATTGCCTTCCGGTATAATCACCGCGTTGTCCTGCCCCCTGGTTATTTCCGCCAGTTTTTCCGGAGAATAATCTTTTGCCTCGACGACAAAATCCACGCAATAACCATGCTCCATTTCTTCGCGGAAAGATGAGGAAATCAGAAGGCTGTCCTTAAATATTTCCGTCACCGGCCGATTGGCATCCTCGATTCCCGCCAGCGCGCAGAAAAATCCTTCAAAGAAAATATACATGCCCAGAGCGCCGGCATCCACAACCTGCGCCTCTTTCAGCTTGGGAAGCGTCTCTCTTGTTTCATGCACCGCTTTTTCCAGGCGCTTGAGTATTTTTTCCACTTCCGCTTTATCCGCTACAGTTTTTTCCGCCGGCAGGGCTTCGGCTAACGCGTCAAACAAACTCAGCATCGTTCCTGCGCAGGGATCAGAGACAGCCCTCCAGGCGCCCTGCCTTCCTTCTTTAGCCTTTCCGGCCAGGTCAGCTAGTGAATCCGCCATGTAAAAAGAAGCAAAAAACCGCGAGGCGATATTGCCGGAGTTGCCGCGCGCGGAGAAAAGAAGCTGCTCCACCACTTTTTTCCTGTCCGCGTCCGCCGCGCGCAGGGGATAAAGACTGATGGACAAGTTGCGGCCGGTGTCGCCGTCGGCCACGGGAAAAACGTTAATCGCGTCGAGCAAATCCGCCCAGGCGGCGACGCGCTCCGCGCCAACCAAAAAAGAATTCTTCAACTGTTTATCCATTTAGAACCCCATCGCTTTTTTTATTTCCTCCGGTATGGAAAAAAGGGTTTCCATCTCCGGAACCTTTACGGTCACCTGTTCCGTCCGGCCGCGCGCGCAAACTTTACCGCTTGCCGCCAGCCTGATTTCAAAATCAACGACAATCTTGATATTGATATCCGCCAGCGTGGCTTTGCAGATTATTTCATCGCGATGACGCAGCGGCAGGATATGCTTGGTGGAAGTTTTAATAATGGGAAATATTAACCCGTTTTTTTCATAATAGGAATAAAGATCAACTCCGTAATGATCAAAAAGCGCCGCGCGCGCGATTTCAAAATAATTCAGGTAATTGCCGTGCCAGACGATCTGCATGGGATCCAGATCAAAAAAAGGCACGCTGATTTTCACTTCAAAACTTTTCATCTGTTTTTTCATTATTCATAACCTGAAAAAATCGGAATATCTGATTGCCGCGCACATCTTTTCGATATCCTTATCCAGCGGCCTGTCTTCAGCCAGCGGCGCGCTGATCAAACCAATTTCCTTCGCGGTTTTGGCCAAAAGCGGACGGGTGCTGATATTTTTTCTTAAGTGACAGGCCTGGGCCGCCGCCAGCAAATGAATGGATAAGGCGCGCTCCGTAAGCGTGCAGACTCTTTCCGCGTCCCGCGCGGCGATGGTGCCCATGCTGACTTTATCCTGGTTGTGCGATTCCGTGGAGCGGGAAAAAGAAGCCGCCGGCATCGTCAGCTTTAACGCCTCCGCCGCCAAAGCGGAGGACGCCAGCGACATGGCTTTGAAACCATGATACAGCCCGTTTGATTTATCAATAATCCCAACCAAATCGCCGGGCAATCCCCGGTTAAAACTGGGATGGACAAGCAGCATCACCTGCCGGTCGCACATATCGGCGACAGAAGCCAGCGCCGCCTTGAGACCGTCCATGGCAAAAGCGATATGGCCGCCGTAAAAATTGCCGCCCATCAGCACCTGACCGGTAGCCGGATCAAAAATAGGATTGTCGTTGGAACTGTTGGCTTCTACCTCTACCCATTTTTTTATCCATTCCAGCGCGTCATAAAGCACGCCGATTACCTGCGGCGCGCAGCGCAACGAGTAGGGATCCTGCAGCGCTTCCAGCGCGTCATCCTCCAGATAACGGGCGGAAACATTCGCTTTTAAAAGGTTGGAAATTTTATCGGCAACATAACCCTGACCCGCAAAAGGTTTGGCTTCAGATATTGTCGGATGAAAATGATGCGCATTACCCTTGATCGCGTGCACGCTGAGCGCTGTTGCGTAAATCGCCGCGGATAAAATCCGCTGCGCCCGCCGCACGTTTATGGCGGCAATTCCCGTCATGGTCGTTGTGCCGTTGACCATGGAAAGAGGCTCTTTAGGCAGATATTTATACGGCTTGAGCCCGGCTTTTTTGAGCGCTTTGGCCGTGGACATCCTTTGACCCTGATAAAATACTTCCCGCTCACCCATCAGACAGGCGCCGATATAAGACATCGGCGTCAAATCACCGGAAGCGCCGACCGATCCTTCCGCCGGCACCACCGGAGTTACGCCCTTATTCAGAAAGTCAGCCATCTGCTTAAGCAGGCCTACAGAAACACCGGAATAGCCGCGCGCGAGACAAATAATACGGCACAGCATCGCCGCGCGCGTCTCCTCAATACCAATGGGATCGCCGGTACCGCACCCGTGAAAGCGGAAAATATTGGTGCCGTTTTTCATGGCGATTTCCATCGGCATGCGCCGGCCGCAGGAGCGGCCGTAACCGGTAGTTACGCCATAAACGGGAACGCCGTTGCGCATCGCGTCGATCAGCATACGCTGCGTTTTTTCCATCTTCTTTACAAAACGGCCGTTTTTACTTATCTCCACGCGCATTCCGTCTTGCGCCACCGCAATGATATCTTCAATTTTAATATTGCCGCCGTCAATGACCACTGCGGCATTCGTTTTTTGCTTGCCCATTTCCTTAAGTATTTCTCCTTTCACTGCCGGATGAGAAAGCTACCCGCGTGTGCGCGGTTTGTAGGTCCCATCCGCCTTCTCCTTATCCATAACCTGTTTGAGCATTTTGAACATCTTGTAATTTTGCGGCTCTTCTTCGTAAAATCTGTCCCAGCAGTAGTAATACATTTCCTGGAGCTTTTCCGGCGTCATCATTTTTGGCCGAAACACCACCTTGCCGCAGGTGTAATCACTCCAATCGTAGGAAAAAATTCTTTTGGCTTCATGCAAATCATCATATGTTTTGGTATGCGGAAAAGGCGTGAGAATGGTAAATTCCGCCATATCCAGCTCGATATCCAGCAAAAAATCCATCCATTTTTTTATATAGTCCTCGGTATGGTAATCAAGCCCAAGCAAAATGCTTCCTTCCACGGCGATCCCGTAGTCATGATAACGCTTGACGCGTTCACGGATAAAATCGGATGAATCAAAAATCGCCTGATAAACAAACCACGCGCCCGCTTGCGCCGCCAGATCCAGCACCTTATCGTCGTTTTCAATGGGATGGCAGCACCATTTCTTTTTGAGCGGAATCATCTCCTTGAAAAGACCGATTTCCCAATCCCTGTCTTGCGCCAGTGAATTATCGACCAGAAAAAGCCGGTTATTGTCGATACTCGCCATCTCCTCGACCACCTTGTCGTAGGGACGGGGGCGGAATTTTTTGCCGCCCAGAAAACGCACGGCGCAAGGATAGCAATTAAACCGGCAGCCGCGCGAAGCGTGCACCAGGTCAACCATCTGCACGCCGCGGTAGTTATACAAATCTTTATTAAGGATACTACGCCGGGCGGTGCCCACGCTTTCAATCGGCGGAAAGTCCTGCATGTAGTCATAAACTTTTTTCAACCGGCCCTGCTTAAAATCCTCAAATACCTCTTCCAGTCTTCCCTCAACTTCCCCCAAAAAGACGGAGTCGGCGTGCTGTTGCGTCTCTTCCGCGTGCAGCATGGTGGCAATACCGCCGAAAATGACTTTTATTCCTTTCTTGCGGAAAATCGCGGCGATTTCCCAGCCGCGCTTTACCTGCGCGGTCAGCATCATCGAGATGCCGACAAAATCGGCCGCGTCATCAAAATTTATTTCCTGCACATTTTCGTCAACAAACTCCACGTCAACGTATTCCGGCAGCGCAGCGGCCATGACTACCGGGCCATGCGGCGGCAAGGCGAACCTCGTCTGCCTGTCCAATTTTTCCCATTTGGGATAAATCAATTTAAACTTCATATATCCTCTTTAGCATATTTATTTTGTTATTTCCCTGCCCACGATCATTTTCATTATTTCATTGGAACCGGCAAGGATCCGCGTGACTCTTATATCTCGCCAGGCACGGGCGATGGGATACTCCTCGCAATAGCCGTAACCGCCGAAAAGCTGCAGGCAGCGGTCCGCCACGCGGTAAGCCATTTCGGTAATCCAAAATTTCGCCATGGAAACGTCAGTAACCACCGTCTCTTTCCGCCAATGTTCGACAGTTAATCTGTCAATAAAATTCCGACCGATTCTGACTTCCGCGGCCATTTCCGCCAGCGCAAACTGCGTGTTCTGATAAGCGCCAAGAGTTTTACCGAACACCTCCCGCTGGCGACAATAACGTATCGTTTCCTCCAACATGAATTCCGCCGCTGTTTGCGCGCCCAGCGTGCAAATCAGGCGTTCCTGCTGCAAATTAGTCATCAATTTTTTGAAACCCGTGCCTTTTTCCCCCAACCTGTTTTCTTTCGGAATGCGGCAATCGGTAAAAAATAATTCGGCTGTATCCTGGCTGCGCCAGCCGATTTTTTTCAGCTTCTTCCCTTTTTGAAAACCGGGCGTTCCCGCTTCCACCAGAAACAAATCCACGGCGGCATGGGGATTAATTTCTTTCGGGTCTTTGGCCGCCACAATCACCAGATCGCAATTAATACCGTTGCTGATGAAAGTTTTCTGGCCATTAATAATGAAATAATCTCCATCCGCTGTCGCGGTTGTTTTGATTCCCGCCACGTCAGAGCCGGCCTGCGGCTCCGACATCGCAATGGCCGTAATAATATCACCGCTGACGCAACCGGGCAGATATTTTTTCTTCTGCCCCTCGGTGGCAAATTGCACTATATAAGGCACGACCACATCGCTGTGCAGTCGCGCGGACAGACCGTAAAAATTGGCGCGGGCCATCTCTTCTATCAGAATTGCGGAAAAAAGAAAGTCCGCTTCCTGCCCACCGTATCGGGCGGGGACGGAAGTGCAAAGGTATCCCTGCTCGCCCAGCTTCTTCCACGCCCAGCGCGGCACGATGCCGTCCTCTTCCCATTCTTCTACATGGGGAACGATTTCTTTGGCCAGAAATCTGCGAAAGCCTTCGCGAAAAATTATGTGCTCTTCCTGGTAAGGGATTATTTCCATTTCCAATAATTATTATCAAACAAAATCTTCAAACCAACTGCAGCATACGTGCCTTTTACAGCAGCGCCGCTCTTACTAAGAGAATTCAGCTATCATTTTTGCAAGAGAACGCGCAGAATACGCCTAGGATAAAATTTCTTCAAGACGTTTTTTTAAAATTCTTTTCAAGACTTTACCCGATTGATTGCGGGGAAAATCTTCAACAAATATTACCTTTTTGGGAATTTTATAATAAGCAATCTTATTCGTCAGGGAAGCTATTATTTCTTCTTCAGAAAGACGCTGTTCTTTTTTCAGAATCACGAACGCCGCCACAACCTCTCCTCTTTTTTCATCCGGCGTTCCTACTACCGCCGCTTCTTTGACCTGCGGCAGCGTTTGGATCGCCCGTTCCACTTCCGCCGGATAAATGTTTTCGCCGGAAGAAATAATCATCTCCACTTTTCGGCCCACAATGTAGACAAAGCCGTCGTCATCGCGCATTCCCATATCTCCGGTATGAAACCAGCCATTTTTCAAAGCGGAAACAATTGTTCCGCCCCTACGCCAGTAACCGGCAAAAACATTCGGGCCCTGCACAATGATTTCTCCTGCTTCGTTCGACGGCAGGTCCCTGCCCTGTTCGTCCACGATGCGCAGATTTACGTGAAACACTTCCTTGCCCACCGAGCCGGCTTTGGCAATAGAATCTTCCAAATCCAGCGACGTGAGGCGCCCGGTCTCCGTAAGGGCGTAACCCTGCACAAAACCGATATTTTTTTCCTGCTGATATTTTTTGATTACCGGCAGCGGAATCGGCGCGCCTCCGGAAATAAAAAAATGCACATGCGATAAATCGGCACTCTTCCATTCCGGCGTCTCCGCCATCATCTGAAACATTACCGGCACGGCGAACATATAATTTATTTTTTCCCGACAGACGCACTGGAGAACATCAGAAGCGTTATAAAAATTACTGATGACAATGCTGCCGCCGGCATAGACAATCGGCGTCACAGAAGCGGCCAGCGCGCCGATATGAAAAAGCGGCGCTACCACCAGCGATTTGTAAGAGCGGTCAATACCATAGCCCAAAAGAGAATGAATCGCGCCGAACAGAATATTCTGATGAGTCAATACCGCGCCCTTGGGATCGCCCGTCGTGCCGGACGTATACATGATAAAAAGCGGGTCGGACAAATTAACCTCCGCCGTGTGCAGCATTCCCCTTTCGGAGGCGCTGTCCACAACATCAGCAAAATCTCTATCCCCTTCCAGCAAATCGCGTCCATGACCAATATATTGCTTTATGGAAAGCGACGATTTTTTTATTTCGCGCACCTTTTCCGAAAATTCCGCGGAGTAAATCATCACTTCCGGTTCGGAATCTTTTAAAATATAGACGAGTTCCGGAATCGCCAGGCGAAAATTGAGCGGCACCATAATCGCGCCTGTTTTGGCGCAGGCAAAAAATATTTCCAGAAACTCCGAACAATTGGACATCAAAAGGGCCACGCGATCTCCCTTGGCGATTCCCAAGTCGGCAAGCGCGTGGGCGGTTTTATTTACCTGTTCATTGAAATGGCGATTAGAAAGCCTTTTGTTTTTTTCCGCAAGAAAGAGTTTATCCGGATGAATTATCGCCCTCTTTGTTATCCATTCACCGATGTTCATTAATCTACGCTCCTTGCCCGTCGCGTCCGGCAAAAACCAGGAAGGCGTAAGTTCCGCCAAAGGAAATACCGGATAGTAGAGCATTTTTAATATCTATATCCTGTTGCTTATTAACGGTAAAATTAAGGGGACGCACGGGATTAACCAAGCCCAATGTAGGGGGCAATGTTTTTCCCTTTATCGACAAGGCCAGCGCGCAGGCGCGCATACCGCCGCCGGAAAAACTTTCCCCCAGCGCGCCTTTGAGCGCCGTGATGGCTGGTTTTTTCGGGACGTCTTTAAATATATTCTCATATGACTTCGCTTCGACTATATCCAAATCCCTGCCGCCATTGGCCGCCGCGCAAACAGCATCTATCTCGGCAGCAATAATTTCTGCATTTTTCAAAGCACGATTAATTGTTTTTTCGATTCCATCTGATTCACGCGGCCACTGCGTAGGGCCGCAGATAGATGATCCAAGGCCGAACCCCTTAATTTCACAGTAATAATCTCTTCCGCGTTGCCGCGCTGATTCCATGCTCTCCAGACACAATATGCCGCATCCTTCTGACGCAACAAATCCGTTGCGCGCCTGATCAAATGGCCTGCTTCCTTCCTTGCCGCCTCCCGCCGGAGAAAGAGCATGAAAACGGGTGAGTGACTCATAATAAAATTTTGATAAGATGTCCACTCCTCCGGCCAGGATAAAATCTGCCGTGCCGCGCCGAATTTCTTCCAGGGCATAAGCAATCGCGATTTCCGCGGAGACCGCGTAATGCGTCACCGTTGTATTCACGCCGCGAAAACCCAACTCAATTGAAGCATGTCCCGCGGGCGCGTTCATCACCGTATTGGGCACCAGGATAGGATTGACCGCCGCCGGCCCCTGACCCAGCAGATTTTCCGCAAATTGCACGGTTACATCCGTAGCGCCGAAGGCAGTGCCCAGGATAATACCGACACGGTCTCTGTTCTCCTGTGTGATTTGTATTTTCGCGTCTTCCAGTGCCAGACGAGCCGACGCCACCGCCATGGGCGATATTCTGTCCATCCGTCGCAGATTTTTTGCCGAAATGAAATCCCTGGGCGAAAAGCTTGTCACTTCCGCTCCCAAATGCGAGGTAAAATCTTTGGTATCAAATGATTTTATCTCGCCAATGCCACACTGCCCGCCAAAGAGCCTCTCGTAAAACTCTCCCTTACCGACCCCTAAAGGAGTCACCATGCCCAAACCGGTAACAACCACACGCTGTTTCAGATCATGTCGCGTTTCATTAATCATGAGCTGCGCCTCTTTCGGAATATTTGCCGAAAATGACAGTTGTGTTATTACCGCCGAAAGCAAATGAATTGGAAAGCACCGCGCGCAAATCAGCTTTGCGCATTCCCTCAATCACATAATCGAGATCACATAGCGGATCCGGTCGCGTGTAGTTTATCGTCGGAGGAATAAAACCTTTTTGCAGCGCCAGTACGCTGACAATACCTTCCAGGGCGCCCGCCGCGCCCAGCGTATGCGCGTGCATGGACTTTGTTGAGCTTACGGGAATGGCATAGGCACGACGTCCAAACACTTCTTTTATCGCCTTCGTTTCTGTCGCATCGTTAACCGGCGTGGCCGTGCCGTGCGCGTTGATGTAATCAATATCATCAATAGACAGGTTGGCGTCTTTTAAAGCTGCTTGCATGGAACGGACGGCGCCCGACGCCTTTTCATCCGGCGCGGTCATGTGAAAAGAATCACAAGAAATTCCGTAACCTAAAATCTCGGCGTAAATTTTCGCCCCACGGGCCAGCGCCGTTTCCAGCGGCTCCAGCACCATAATCGCCGCCGCCTCGCCCAGAGAAAGCCCGGCCCGGTTGCGATCAAACGGCCGGCAGACATCAGGGTCCACCGATTGCAAAGCGTTGAAAGCCGCGTAGGTAATGCGGCACATCGGTTCCACACCACCGGCCAGCATCAACGCGGCATGGTTGCTCACAAGCAAGTCCCGCGCGTAACCCAGCGCGGTGCCACCCGCGGAGCAAGCCGTCATAAAAGTTGTTTTGGGGCCGGTCAAGCCAAGGGCGGAAGCAATGTAATCGGCGGAAGACGCGCAATATACGCTGGACAAAGAAGAAAATCTGGCACGGGAAGAACCTTTTTTCAGTAGTTGACTGTAAAAGTTTTCTCCCTCGTAAAGCCCGCCTGATCCTCCGCCGATAGCTATCCCCACTTTTTCTTTTAATTGGCCAGGCAACGGGTACAAAACAGCATCGCGCAGCGCTTCCAGCGCGGCGGCAAAAGCAAGCTGATCGGCGCGTGAAGTTCTTTTGAGTGAAAAATCTTTGGGAATATATTCACGGGGAACAAAATTTTTTATCTGTCCGCCGTTTTTTGTGCGGAAATCCTTCGTATCAAAAAGATCAAGCGGCCCGATCCCGCAGACACCTTCCTGCAGGGCTTTGGTGAAGCCGGAAATATTTTTTGCCAGGGCGTTTACCGTGCCCAGCCCTGTTATAACAATACGTTTTTGTCTATGCATAATAGCTTAATTAAGCTTCTATAACTATTTAAATATTTTATACAATTTATAGACTTTAAAACCGCCGCCGGAAAAAGTCAAGAATTTAACTTTTGTGTAAAGCAGATGGAACGACTTTCTCTTTGATCTATAGTATCTGATGCCGCATGAATATAATTTGTGCGGCCGAAAGAAGGACTAAAAAAAGCGGGGGATAAACAATGTTTTCTCCCCCGCCTTAATGATGCAGCCGAAAAATCCGCCAACATTTACCCGTACAGAACCATCGGCACAAACAAAACAAGGTCCGGGATGGATGTAAAAATAAGCAGCGCGATAATCTGAATGATGAGAAAAGGCAAAACACCCCGGTAAATATGGCCCCAGTTGATGCCCTGTATCTTCATGCCCGCCAGATAAAAAAGAGCGTAACCAAAAGGAGGGATGAGGAAGGAAACCTGCAGGTACATGGCCATCATAATGATAAACCAGACCATATCAAAACCCATCAGCCGGGCAATGGGCAAAAAGATGGGGAAAGTAAGGAAGATCAGCCCGACCCAATCCACAAAACAACCAAGGATGACCAGGGAGATCATCATAATGAAGAAAAGCCCCCACTTGCCGAGTCCCAATGAAGTCAAGGTTTCGACGATCGCTTTTCCGCCACCCATGCCTAAAAATATACCTGTAAAACAGGATGCGCCGACCATGATGATCAAAACCATGGTGCTTGCCTTTGCCGTCTGATAAAGAGTGGCCAGAAAATCCTGCCAGTTGAAGCGCCGATAGATTATCACCAGTATAAAAGCTATAGTCGCGCCAATTCCCGCGGCCTGTGTCGGTGAGGCAAAACCAAAAAAGATTGCCGCAATCACGCCGATAATTAAAGCCAGCGGCAAAAGGGAATAAATAATGAAATCCATCAGCCTGTCACCAAAAGGCAGCATGGCCATTTCCTCGGCGGGAATCGGCGGGCCAAGTTCCGGATTCAGGCCGCAGCGCACGCGTACATAAGTCATGTAAAGTATGGTCATAAACAAGCCAGGCACAATGGCTGCCGCCAGAACATTACTAACCGGCAGACCCGCGGTATCGCCCATGACAATAAGCATGATGCTGGGGGGAATTATCAGCCCCAATGTGCCGCCGGCGGCGACAATGCCCATGGTTAATTCTTTCTGATAACCGTAACGCAGCAGCATCGGACCGGTCAAAAGGCCGACGGTGACGACGGACGCGCCGACAATGCCGATGCAAGCGGCCAGCACGATACACACGGCCAAAACGGCAAGGCCCAGACCGCCGCGAATCGACCCCAGAAAATACCGCAAAGATTCAAAGAGTCTGTCGGCGATGCCGGAGATCGTCAGCAAATTTCCCATAAGAATAAAAAGGGTAATGGCCACAAGCGTAAAATTGCCCATAATGCCGACAAATATCCGGTCCATTAAAGTGCCAAAAAATCCTGTGCCCAGCATAAACAGCCCGAATAAAGTTCCCACGCCGCCAAGAACAAAGGCCAGAGGATGACCGAGGAAGAAGAAAACGATAACGGCAAGAATCATCAAAAGTGCGATCATTGTTAAACTCATTACTACACCTCCTCGGATATTTCGGATAATATGCTGATGGTGACAATTGATTTTATCACCTCCGAAATACCTTGTAACATGAGCAATAAACCAGACAGCGGTATGACGAACTTAATAGGATACAGCACTGGCCCCCAGAAACTAATAGACGTTTCTGAGGCTAACCATGAGTTATAAAAATAACCCCATCCATAGTAGAGCCAAACCGTAACAAACGGAAAAAATAATAAAAGGTAACAAATAATGGAAATAATCGCCTGTGCCTTTTGGGACAAAGTGCTTACAAAAAGATCTATGCGCACATGAGAACCATAAAGCAGGCCGTACGCGGCGCAAAGCATAAAATGAGCGCCAAAGACAAAACTGCTGGCTTCATCCGTCCAGATCCTGGCCATATTCAGCGATCTGGTTACAAATTCAATGATAATAATTATGGCCAAAGGCACAACAAGCCAGCAAAAAATTCGGCCCGACCATTCACTTATGTTGTCCAGAAAGTTGGAAATTTTGACTAAAATGTCCCCCATCGTTCGCTCCTCATTGTTAATTGTTGTTTGTGCTGTGGCTGCCGTGAACAACCACGGCAACCACAGTAATTATTTATTTCAACCCAGGCAATTTCGGAAACTTCGCGGGATTGCGTCCCTGGGCGTAAGGCACGGCATAATCACGCGCGTCACGGAAATCCTTCATGTATTGAAACATCGAAGTCACGATTTTTTCGTAGTCAGGATTCTTTGCCGCCTCCGCCTGGATGAATTCCCATACCCACTCCTCAATCTGCGCCAACTCTTTGGCGGAAAGCTTGCTAACCACTGTGCCTTTTTCCTCAAACTTCTTTAAGGCGGTAATGGCATCCCACTCCGCCAGAGAACTGAGAATCAATAAGTTTTCATTGGCGGCGACTTCTATAATCTTTTTTAAATCCGGCGGCAAGGTATTCCAGGCGTCTTTATTAATCATCACGCCTCCGCTCGCATAGGGGATATTCCAGCCGGGACCAATATTGTATTTGGTGACTTCCGCCAACCCAACGCTTAAATCAATTTGCGGCGTGTTAAATGCAGCAGCATCGACCTGCCCGGTAGCGAGAGCCTGCGCTATTTCCGCCGGGGGGGTCATCACCGGCGTGGCGCCTACTTTCTGCATCACATATCCCGCCGCCCGTCCGGAAATCCTGACTTTTTTACCGCTGAGATCAGCCAGGCTTCTAATAGGTGTTCGCGAACGAATTCCCGAACCAATTGACGCGACGCCCGTTACAAAATAAACCATGTTGTATTTGCCATACATCTCATTATACAGTTCACGTCCACCGCCGTGGATATACCAGTTAATAAAGTCATACTGGGAAAGCGCCATGGGCACCGTACCCAGCAAATCAAACGCGGAGTTTTTTCCCACCCAATAGCCGGGAAAGTCAACGCCCATTTCCGCGGAACCCTTGGAGACCGCATCAAAAACGGCCTGCGACGGCACTATTTCCCCGGCGGGGTGAGTGGTAATTTGCAGGCGCCCGCCGCTTAATTCATAAACGTTTTTGGCAAAACGCTTTTCACTCTGGGTGATTGCCGAATAGGCAGGCCAAACGGAAAGCAACCGCCACTTGATTGTCTGCGCGAAAGCCGGCAGCGCAAACAAAATCACTGCTAAAATAACTATAAACTGATACTTCTTTTTCATCTTTTTCCCACTCCAATTCTTAATCTTTCTTCAGGTTTTTCACCAAGAAAAACCTGTGTTTTATATAGTTTTTAAATTTTTGCCCCCTTTTTTTCTTATACTCCCAATCTTATGACGGATAAAAAACAATCATTTCAAATTGCGCAGTTTGGGATATGATAAAGGATTGCGCCCGTGCTCATAAGGCACCTGGTAATCGCGGATCGGAGCATATTCCTTAAGAAAATTAAACATGGAAGTGGCAACTTTATCAAAATCGGGATTCTTCTTGGCTTCTTCCTCAATATACTCATAAGTCCATTGTTCAATCTGCCTTAATTCTTTTTCGGAAAGCCTGTGCACTACAAGACCTTTGGCGGCAAAGGATTTAAGAGCGTTTGCGTTGTCCCAGTCGGCCAACGCGGTAAAATAATGATTACTTTCGGCAATGGCGATTTCAACAATTTTTTTCAAATCCGGCGTCAACGAGTTCCACGCGTCTTTGTTGATCATTATTCCGCCGCTTGCCGAGGGCATATTCCAACCGGGGCTGAGGCAAAACTTGGTTACCTCCGTCATGCCCAGGGACATATCAACATTAGGAGTGTTAAAAGACGCGCCGTCAATTACGCCCATAGCCAAGGCCTGGCTAATTTCAGCCGCCGGCGTCAAAACCTGAACAGCGCCTACTTTCTGCAAAATATATCCCGCGGCTTTACCAGACATCCTTATTTTCTTTCCTCTTAAGTCGTCCAAACTTTTCAACGGCATGCGGGAACGGATACCGGAACCAACAGGCGTAATGCCATTAATAAAATAAATCATGTTGTATTTCCCGTACATATAATTGAACATCTCTCGCCCCTCACCGTGTATAAACCAGTTTATCATATCGTGTTGGGAAAGAGTCATGGGAAATGAACCCAAGAGGTCGAAAGCGGAATTTTTGCCGGCCCAGTAAGTAGCCCAATCCTGGCCCATTTCTGCCGCACCTCTGGAGACCGCGTCAAAAACTCCCGCCGCCGGAACGATTTCACCCGCCGGATGACAAGTAATTTGCAGGCGTCCGCCGCTCAATTCATATATATTTTTAGATAAACGTGTAGCCGCCTGCCAAAGAGATGATTGGGCAGGCCAGCAGGACAGCATTCTCCATTTTATTACCTGCGCGGAGGCGGTAGAGGCAAAAAAAGCGCCGATTAGGCAAAAAACCGCAACAATGAATATTACTACGACAGAGAATTTTTTCATGACACTTCCCTCCTTTTAAATATGTTATACCTATATCCCCTCTATTATTGCTTAAAACATATTCAGCTCATTTATTGACCGGAGCGGTTGCTTTCTTGTCTTCCTCGGTGCAACCGCTGCCGATACAACCGGCCGTCGAAGCTGGCGCGGGTTTGGCCGGCGCTGGAGCAGCCGCTTTCCTGTCTTCTTCAGTACAACCGGAGCCAATACATCCGGGAACACCAGCGGGAGCAACCGCAGCAGGCTGTGGTTTAGGGGCAGGCTTAACTGCCGGTGCGGCTGCGGCCGGTTTCGGTTTGGGCGCAGGAGCTTTAGGTGGCGCGGGCACCGCAGGCTTGGCGGCAGGCGTGGGTTTTACGGGGGCAACGGGAGGTTTAACTTCCAGTGGCGCATTTTTATTAAATCCCTGCGCCGGGAACGGGTAGATCAAGCGCGCCGTTGCCAGCTCCCAGGGATAAATTACTTTTACTTCTCCGCCTTGCCATTGCATCAGCTTGGGATTAGCTTTGGCTTGATATTTAACGCCCAAACCTCTGGAAAAAGTGAATGTATCACCCAGCGGTGATTCATAGCTTGTCGCTTCCAGGTTTTTTATCAGGGCTTCTTTTTCCAAAGTTCCCGCGCCTTTTATCGCGTTGGCGACGATCATGATGTTTGTATAACCCAATGGGCCAAAATATGTTCTGGGCGTCTCATTAAATTCCTGACTAAAAGCGTTTATATATTCCAGGCATGCCTTGTTTCTCGTTTTCAGCGACTCATGCCAAAACGCATAGAGCACAATTCCTTCAGCGCCCACCTGCTTGCCAAAATCCGCAGGCCAGCTCATAGTTTTTGCCAAAAAAACCGGCGGCATCAGACCGCTGTTTCGGGCTTCTTCCAGAACAGGAATCGCGTCTTGTTCAGGGCCTTCCCAAATAAAAATATCCGGCTCAAAACGCCGCGCGTTGCGCAGTACCGTCTTTATGTCCGTAGTGCCGGCGGCGCCGTTATAAATTTCTCCCTGCATGATATTAAGATACGCTCGGGCAACAGGGCTGGCGACAGTGAAAATATCCGAACCAAAAGGATCATCCTTATAAGCGGCGAATATTTTCTTCCTTTTTACCTGTGGATATTTTTGCACTATTTCCCGCCATATTTTTTCGTAGTAGGCGCCCAGCTCATAGTCCCAAGCATGGAGATGGAAAAACCAGTCCTGCCCTTCGAGGGCTTGCTCCACTTTAGCCGATGACGCTCCGGTCCAAACTGTTATTTTAGTGTATTTTTTTAACGCGGTAATCGCTTCCATCGTTGTGGCGTTATCAACCCCGCCCACAATCACATCCACTTTATCCACATTGACCAGTTTGTCCACGGCCGCGGCGGCTTTATCCGGCTTGTTTTCATCGTCAACCAGTATCAGCTCGACCTGTCTGCCCAGCAAACCACCGGCAGCGTTAATCTGCTTTACCGCAAGCTGCATGGAACGGGACGCGTCCTTCCCGGTAATTTCCGCCAAGGGCAAAACAGCGCCTATTTTAATTGTATCAGCGGCCGTCGCGTCTTTCACGGCGCCCAGCGCGATGAAAAAACTAAACACAACAGCCGTCAATATCAAAAAAGTTGTTTTTCTCATTAATAAATCCTCCTGACAAAATTTTAATAGACTCAATGAAGAAACATATCAAATAGTTGCAGGGCTATAAGCAACCGCGAAATTAACCTCTGTTTATAAAAGCAGTTTTGGGAATGTTATTTGCCTTGATTATTAAAGGCAACATGATTGGCTTTTTGACGACAAAGTGCGCGTTTAAACGGGGCATGAAAGCACTTCCTCTTTTCGTTTACCAAGCGTAAGAATGTCTCTTAATTAAGCGATTTTATTATACAGAAATCAGTTTTCCTGTCAAGACATATAAAGGAGTCACGCCGAAAAAGTACGTCCATGTTTCAAGAATTATTTCTCATTAGCCTTAAATACCCCCTTTTTTTTAAACTTGGCTTAATGAGTCACTTTTTTATATTATAAAAAAATTGATAGTTGTCTCTGCCTTTTGACTTGGCCCGATACATAGCTATATCTGCATTTTTCAACATTTCACCGATATCTTGGCAATCGTCAGGGTAGATTACAATGCCAATGCTAGCGCTTGAATTAACGCGGCCGTCGGCAAGGAATGAAGGTTGTTTTACGGTATTTATAATTTTATCCGCTAAAACAATTATATCGTCTATCTGCTTTATTTCCGGCAGCAGTATTACAAATTCATCTCCGCCTATACGGGCAATCGTGTCGTTTTGCCGCAAAAGACCGCTTAGACGAGCGCCGATTTCTTTGAGCAATTTATCTCCTTCCAGGTGACCCATCTTGTCATTGATTTTTTTGAAGTGATCCAGGTCAAGCAACATGACGGCCAGTTTGTTATTGGCGCGCCTCGCCTGGGCCAGGGCAACTTCCAGGCGATCCATCAGCAGCGCCCGGTTAGACAATCCGGTTAAAGGATCATGCGTCGCCTTATAATCAAGCATTTTTTCTATTTTCTTACGTTCGGTTATATCATGTCCCACCACACGAAGCCCGAAAATTTCTCCCGTTTCGTCTCTTTTCGGCAAAATGGAAAATTCCGCGTAAGTTGTTTCGCCATACCTCTGAACAAATTCCTGGGGAAAATTTCTTATTATCTGGCCTGTTTCGCAAACATGATCGCAAATCCTGTAGAAATCTTCCGCGTCTTCCTGCCGGATAAATTCCCGCAAATTATGCCCTATTAACCGGGCCCGTGGATAGCCTAAGTAGCGGATGAATACATCGTTGGAAAAAATTATATTGCCCGTGATATCCGTCTCAAAATACCATTCCTCTATTTCATCCATCACGGTTCTGTATCGTTCTTCCGATTGACGCAATTCTTCTTCTATAAGTTTACGCCTCGTAACATCGCGCCCAATGCCTCGAAAACCCGCAATTTTCCCTTTTTCATTGAACAGCGGAAATCCCGTGAGCTCGGCAAAAGCCGTTGTTCCGTCTTTGCGAATAACTCTGTAGGAAATGTTTTTTTGCGGCTTACCCGTCATGAATATATTTCTAAACGCATCATAAATTATACCTTTATCCTCCTGGTGCATGTGAATACGAAAATTTTTCCCCAGGAGATCTTCTCTGGAATAACCTATATGACGACAGCTTGCGTCATTGACAAAAGTGAAATTGCCGGCCAGATCAACTTCGTAATACGCGTCTTCCATTTCCTCAAGAATTGTTCGATATCTTTCCTCAGACTGCTTGAGGGCCTCATCTATAAGCTTTCGCTCAGTAACATCCCTGGTGATTCCTCTGAAACCAAGATTATTTCCTTTCGCGTCTTTGATCAGCGAAGCTGATACTTCAACCTGCCGTCTTGTTCCGTCTGGCCGTATTATTTCATAATCAACTGTTTTCCCGGCTTTTCCCGTTTTGAATATCTCATTAAAGGCTTTAAACGCTTTTTTCGCGTTTTCTTCATCTGAATATTGCCGAAAATTCATGCCTTTTAGTTCTTCGGCGGAATAACCGTGTATTTCACAAAGCTTACTATTAAAAAACGTAAAATTCCCGGCGAGGTCAACTTCAAAATAACCATCGTAAATACTTTCAATTATATTTGCGGATTTTTCTTTTGGACTTTTTACGTTGCGCGGGGAAGGATTATTGGCTTTTCTTACATTTTCAGCGGACTTATCTTTGGTGATATTTTTTACATTTTTCTTCATCAATTCACTTTTTGGCGAGCGCATTTATTTTGTTCACCGGTTGCTCTTCTCGGGCATATCTGCAAAATCATGCATGTAATTATACAATATATTAATTATTTTGATAAGTTACTTTTTTAATCAAGAATGGGATATTAAAGAGTATCAAACTGGAGCTTTATGGCAATATATTAATGGAAAATATGATTTTAGTAATCGGGGTAAACAACAAACCAGCTGTCACAAATTCACGCCGGCGGAAAGCTTTTGGCAAATTTTTACGGCTTTTTTCTGCAGCACGCCGACCTGATCGCGTACCAGCGCCACCAGCTTGTCCACCGACTTAAGATCATAGGATGATGTCGGCACCAGATCGCCCACGGCGATTACAACGGGGCCTTTTTTGCGGAAGATAAAACCGGGGGGCAGAATATCGCTGGTGCCCGCGATAGCCACGGGAAGAATGGGCAGTTTCGCTTTCATCGCCAGGGCGAAGCCCCCCCGCTTAAAAGGAAGCAGATTGCCGTCGCGTGACCTGTGCCCTTCCGGAAAGATGAAAAAATACTTGTCCTTGTTTTTAATTTTCGCGATGGTTTTTTCAATGTTTTTCAGCGTCCTGCTGCCTTTTTCGCGGTTAATAAAAACCTGGTCAGTGGCCCAAAGTGCCTGGCCAAAAAGCGGAAAATAGGCGAGGGTGTGTTTGGCAAAAAACCTCAGCGGCGATTTATCAGAAAGATACGTCATGAGCGGCGGATCAAGCTGGCTTTCATGATTGGCCATGAAAACCGCGCTGGGAATATTTGCGAGCTTTTCTTTGCCGTCGATAAAAACTTGAGTCACGCCGGCGCACGACATAAGCCCCTTGGCCCAATAGCGTGCTACTGTCCACCAAACCACGCCTTTTTTATCACCCAGCAGTGCCGCCAGCAGACAAACAACACTCAGCACAGGCGTAATGATAAACGTATACAGATTGGTAAAAACAGTCCGCCAAAACATTTTGCTATTCTCTTGTCTTCAGATTTTTCTGCAGGTATTTTTTGAAATCCTGATAATTTTTTGTCATCTCCACCGCCGTACCGCTGCGCCGATCGACATCCTTTAAACTCTGCGGCGCGTCGACTTCCAAACCCAGCAATCTTTGAATTTCCTCCGGGAATTTAGCCGGATGCGCCGTTTCCAGACAAACGGCTAATTTTTTATCAGTGTTTTTTTGCCAATAAGCTTCCAGTCCCGCCCAGCCTACCGCGCCGTGCTGTTCCAAAATCACTCCATAGCGGCTATATACATCTTTTATCGTTCTTCTGGTTAAATCATCAGACACACTGACGGAATAAATATATTTGCGTATTTCCTCTATGTCCGGATGGCGATGCACAAAACCCACCCGGTCGACAGTGCCGCCGTAAAGCTCAAAAAACCGCGCCAGGTTGCTCGGATGGCCGACATTCATGGCGTTGGAAATGCAGTCGCGCGAAGGCGAAACTTTCTGATATTTTCCCGTGGCCAGAAAAACCGGAAATTCATCATTTTCATTGGTGGGCATTATCAGCTTGGCAACCGGCAATCCCATACGTCTGGCAAATTCACAACCCAGGGCGTTGCCGAAATTTCCTGAGGGCACGGAAAAAACAATTTCTTCGCCGTTACGGGCAAGCTGCGCGTATGCATAAACATAATAAACAATCTGCGGCAGGATGCGGCCGAAATTAATGGAGTTGGCCGAGGACAAATTGAATTTGGCCAGATCCGCGTCGGCAAAGGCCTGTTTGACCAGATTCTGGCAGTCATCAAATTTCCCTTCCACAGACAAAGCTTTGACATTCTGGCCGATGGTGTCGAGCTGTTTTTTCTGGCGCGGACTTACTTCCTTTTCCGGGTAAAGAATAACAACATCTATTCCCGCCACGCCCTTAAACGCTTCCCCCACGGCGCTGCCGGTATCGCCGGAAGTCGCCACCAGAATATTAATGCGCTCTCCTGGCGGGCGGCAATGGCTCATCAACCTGGCCATCATGCGCGCCGCGAAATCCTTGAATGACGCCGTGGGCCCCTGGTCCAAACGCATCAGATACGCCTGTGGACAAACTTTTTCCAAGGGCACGGGAAAAGTGTAGGCATCTTTTACGACTTTTTCCAAAATCTCTTCAGAAAATTCACCGGAAAGAAACGCCCGTGCTACAAGCAAAGCCGCCCGCCAGTAAGGTTCTCCCCGCAGATTCTGAATATCAGGCAAACTGATTTGCGGTATGGAATCGGGCATGAACAATCCTTCATCGGGCGCCTGGCCTAAAAGGAGCGCTTCCTTGAAAGAAACACTGCCGCGGAAAGGTGAAATTCCCGCGATATTTTCCAGATGACGATTGGTGCTGTAATAACGTATGGGCATTAAAAAACCGCCTTCTTTGTCAAAGGTGACCTGTTTAAACTCATTGTCTTAAATAAATCAATAAAAAATCTGGCTCTTCTTGTGGATCGCACCGCGGCTTAAAAGTATAATTGAAGTTGGAAAATATTTCCTTATGTGTTAGAAAATATCTATTAAAAACGTCGACAAGAAAGAACATGTCATGGAAGAAAAAAAGAAATTACGCCTGACCGAAACCGTGCAGGGCGCAGGTTGAGCCTGCAAGATAGGTCCGGGTGACCTTGCCGAAATACTGCGCGATTTGCCGCTTGTTTCCGATCCGAATTTACTGACCGGCTTTGAACACGCGGAAGACGCGGGCGTCTATAAACTTTCCGCCAACCAGGCCCTGGTGCAAACGGTGGATTTTTTCACTCCGATTGTTGACGATCCTTTCACCTTCGGGCAGATCGCCGCCGCAAATGCGCTCAACGATGTTTACGCCATGGGCGGCAAGCCGATCACGGCAATGAATATCGTCTGTTTCCCTGTGAAGAGTATGGACAAAAATATTCTGCGCGATGTTTTGCTCGGCGGTCTGGACAAGATGCGCGAAGCGGGAGTTTTACTCGTCGGCGGGCACAGTGTGGAAGATAAAGAATTGAAATACGGCCTGGCCGTTACCGGCCTCATTCATCCGGACAAGGTTTTGTTTAATCGCGGCGCGCGTGTCGGCGATTGCCTGATTCTTAGCAAGCCGCTGGGCACGGGCATTGTCAGTACGGCCATCAAAGCCGGAGAGGCAAGCGCTGATGTAATAGACGCGGCTGCCGCCTGCATGACGCGGCTAAATAAAAAAGCATCCGAAATAATGATCGCTGCGGATGATGTTCACGCCTGCACGGATATCACCGGCTTTGGATTCATCGGCCATGCCTGCGAGATGATCGAAGGAGAAAACGTCGGCCTGCTTATCAATTCCGCCGCGGTTCCCGTTCTGCCGGGTGTTCAGGAACTTGTCGAAACGGGTTTTGTTCCCGGCGGTCTTTACCGCAATAAAGATTTCCGCATCAAGCAGGTCGTAAAAGAAAAAACCTGTCCGGACTGGCTTTTTGATTTGCTTTTCGATCCGCAAACCGCCGGCGGTTTGTTCTTTAGCCTGCCGCTGGACAAAGGAAAGGCGCTTGTCAAAAAAATGCGCGAAGCGGGCATAACAGATGCGGCCATTGTCGGCGAAGTCGTCGCGGCGCATTCCGGCAAAATAGCTGTGGCCTGAATTGACTCTGCCACGCTTGCCGATAAATCATGAAAATACATTCCATCCCCATAAAAAAAGAAACGGAACAAAATTTAAAAAAAATAATAGAAGTTGTGCGCGACAATGACTCCATGGCCTTTATGATGTACGGCAATCCCGATCCTGACGCCATCGCTTCGGCAATGGTTCTGCAGCGCATCATTGAGCAGAAAAAGGGCCTTTCCAGATATGCCTTTTTGTCGAACGAACCCCTGGCCCGCCAGCAGAACATCGAACTTGCCGCGGCCATGCATCTCAATATCCAGTTAATTGACAAGGTGGACTTAGGTTCATACCGCCTGATCGCACTTTTTGACGCGCAGCCCTCTTTTTTTAAAGACAACCTGGCGGCAATCAGTCCCCATATGGTCTTTGACCATCATCCGCGCGAAGGACAGTGGAAAACTAAAATAGAAGATATCCGGCCGAGCTACGGCGCGTTGTCCAGCGTCATGACGGAATATCTGCTTTTCGCCCGCGTCAAGATTCCACGCCTATTGCATACCGCTTTGATGTATGGGATAAAAACCGATACCGACAGCTTCAGCCGCGACACCAGTTTCGAAGATATCAGCGCTTACACTTATCATTCCAAGCGCGCCAACATACAGCTAATTCAGCGCATCGAGCTAAACCAAACACCAAAGCGTTTTCTGAAATACTTCGACCACGCATATCATCACATAAAAACTTTTCACGGCAGCCGCGTCTGTTACCTGGGAGAGGCGGAAAGCGCGGACGCTTGCGTGCAGGTGGCGGATTTCTATCTGCGCCTGATCGGCGTCAATTATGTTGTTGTTTCCGGTATTGTCGGCGAAAAGTTTATTATCATCTTTCGCGGCGACGGCTACCGCCGGGACTGCGGCATGCTGGCGCAGAAATATTTCGGCGACTTGGGCAAAGGCGGCGGCCACCGCAGCGCCGCGCGCATGGAAATACCTCTCAGCACGCTGCGGCAAAGACTGAACGACGACTTATCGCAAAAAAGCGTCGACCGTTTTTTGCTCGCCAGATTAAAGAGAAAACAGAGAAAGGAAAAAGATGAGATTTAAAGGCTTCAAAAAGGAAATTACCAAGGGGCGTTACCTAAACGCCTTTAAAAATTTCGAGGAAAAAGAAGTGGCTATTGAACTGCGCTATGACGAAATTACCGACGTGGCCTGCCGCATTCTGCCCTACCGCGTGCGCACCGCGCATAAGCCCGATGTCAACACATACGTGGAAAAATCGCCGTCGTCGCTATGCCCTTTCTGCTCGCCGCTTTTTGAAAAAACCACGCCGAATTTCCTGCCGCATATCATCGCGGAAGGCAAATTTCGCCACGGCGAGGCCTGGCTTTTCCCCAATGCTTTTCCCTACGACGCGAACAATTGCGTGGCTATTTTATCCTCGCGCCATTTCATTCCCATGGATGAACTGACTCCCAGAACAATGAAAGATAGCTTTGAAGTCTGTCGCGATTATTTTCACCGCCTCGCGGAGATGAATCTTGGCTATAAATACTGTTCCATAAACTGGAACTACATGCCGCCCGCCGGCGGCGGCCTGATTCATCCACACCTGCAGACAATCGTCAGCCAGAAACCGACCAACCTCGTGCAGCGGCTTATTTCCAGTGCTCAGAGCCACGCGGCGAATAACGAAGGTGAATGCCTGTGGCAAACTATATTGGCAATGGAGAAAGACGCGCAAGAAAGATTTATTACGAACACCGGCGTGATAAGCTGGCTGGCCAGCTTCGCGCCTAAAAGCATGGCCGGAGAAATTGATTTTTATTTTCACGATAAAACTTCCTTCTTTGACCTGACACAAGCCAATTTTGATGAACTCTTGGCGGGACTGACCAAGGTTTTTGGATATTTATACGCGAATAATTTTATAAGTTTTAATTTATCACTTTACGCACCGATGCTCAGCAACCGTTATTTATGGGTGCAGGGTAAAATCACGCCGCGCTTCGAGATTAATCCGCTGGGGACAAGCGATCTGAATTATTTTGAAAAACTCCACAACGAAATAATCTGCCCGGTCGTGCCGGAAGAACTTTGCAAAGAAATGCGGACCTATTTTTCCGCGCCGTAAAATAAAAAAGAAAAGAAAAAAGGCGCCATCCTTGGATGGCGCCTTTTTATTTCCCTTGCCGACTTTTTAATCTTCTTTAGCAGTCGCTGTCTTTGTTTCCGCGGCGGAAGAACTTTCGGTGCTGGCTGATTCCTTTTCTTTGCTTTTCGCGGCCTGGGGCTTTTTGCCCGCGTAGTCGGTCGCGTACCAGCCGCTGCCTTTCAGAGCGAAAGACGTCATCGACATCATTTTGTGAACTTTTCCTCTGCAGAATTTGCAGCTTTTCAAATCGGGATCATTTATTCCCTGCAGCGCTTCAAATTGCTTGCCGCACTTCTGGCATTTGTATTCATAAATAGGCATAACAAAACCTCCCTCAACTATATATCAAGAATTTTAAAATTATTGCTGAAACATTCCAGAACCAGGTCCATGTCTTTGTGCCTTGCCGCCTGCAGCGTATTTTTCGTCAGATTGTGGACAATGGTTTCTTCTTTTTCCTTTTCCTCTTCCGCCGCGTGAAAATCAATTTCACCACTCGCAAAACGCAGCACATGAATCAACTCATGCGCGGCGATATACAACATCAGCGGGCTGAGCTTGATGAAAGGATTTGCCCGCTGCACCGCGTCAAGGATATTGTTGTCCTGCAGGCAGACGCGGTAAAAATCAAACCCGTATTCGTTTCTTTGCGCCAGCCCCTCCGGCTTTTGATAAGTATATTTGCAAAGATGCGCAAACGCGCCGTCTTTTATCTCGTGTTCATCCAAATAAGCAAGCGTTTTTACGTCATACCTGTTTTGCTTAAATTTGTTCTCGCTGACACGAAAATATCCGCTCACCAGTTTTTCCGCGTCCGCAAACGCTCTGGCGGCAAGGGGCAACTGATTTTCATTAAAAAACCGCGCCATAAAAACACCCGTTCTTTATCCTGATTGTGAAATAATATATGTACTTGGCAGGCCATGTCAAGAGAGGCGGCGTTGCGAGGAAAAACCAAAATTAAATTGACAATTTAAGCACTTAGGGCTTATATATTTATCAAAATAATCGCACAATATGGCGGGGTAATCATGGCGAAGAAAGCAAGCCCTTCGAAAAAAACCACAAAAATACATGTCGGCGTTTTGTATGGCGGCAGATCGGGCGAACATGATGTTTCCTTATGCTCCGCCGCGTCCGTCGTGGAAGCGCTTGATAAAAATAAATACAAAGTGGTGGCCATCGGCATTGACAGGGACGGCAAATGGTATGTTCAGGATAAACCGCAGATTATCCCGCACAAAGATTTCGGCAAAGTTCTTGCCTTAAAAAAGAAAGGCAAATGGCTCGTCAATCATTTTGAGCAAAACAATCAACTGCGCTTATATGACCTCAGTAGCAAAAATAAAAAAGTAATTATCGATGTTGTGTTCCCTGTTTTGCACGGCACCTTCGGCGAGGACGGCACCTTGCAGGGCCTGTTGGAATTGGCAATGGTTCCTTACGTGGGCGCGGATGTTATCGGTTCTTCCGTCGGTATGGATAAGGATGTAGCTAAAAGATTACTCCGGGAGGCGGGTATTCCCGTTGTTTCTTCGATAACCATAAATAAAAGTGAATGGAAAGCTAACACACAAAATATAATCCAAAGCGCGGTGGGGAAACTTGGCTTGCCCTTGTTTGTTAAACCTGTCTGCACTGGTTCATCTGTTGGCGTTAAAAAAGTTAAGGAAAAAGAAAAACTTGCCAAAGCGGTTAATTTTGCTTTTCAGTTTGACACGCGCGTGATGATAGAAAAAGCCATTGACTGTCGCGAAATTGAATGCGCGGTATTGGGGAATTATAATCCGCAGGCATCGATTCTGGGGGAAATAGTTCCAAAACATGAATTCTATTCCTACGAGGCCAAGTATATTGATCCGGACGGCGCGGCGCTGAACATTCCCGCGAAAATTGATTTGGCTCTTTCCGATAAAATCAGAAAATTCGCTGTCGATGGTTATAAGGCTTTGGGTTGTTCCGGCATGGCCAGAGTTGATTTCTTTCTGGATAAAAACACGAACGAATTCTATTTAAACGAAATAAACACGCTGCCGGGCTTCACCAGCATCAGCATGTATCCCAAACTCTGGGAAGCCACCGGCATCAAATACAGCAAGCTGCTGGATAAACTCATCGAACTGGCGTTGGAAAGGCATAAGAAGAAGTTGGTAATTAAGACTTAAAGAATTTGATTGATACAAGCTTCTATCAAGTTATTAATAAAGGAGGCAATAAATAATGGCCATACCTGATTATCAATCAATAATGCTTCCCTTACTAGAATTATTATCCGATTCGAAAGAGCATACTTTTAGAGAAATGGTCGAATTCTTGGCAAGCAAATTTAACCTTACTGATGAGGAGAGAAAAGAGCTTTTACCAAGCGGCCAACAAGCTATATTTGATAATCGGGTTGGTTGGGCAAGAACATATTTAAAGAAAGCAGCATTAATAGAATCGCCTAGGCGCGGTGTGAATCAAATTACAAAAAGGGGAATAAATGCCTTAGTGCAAAAACCTGATAAAATAGATGTTAAATATCTAGAACAATTCCCCGAATTCATCGAATTCAGAACGACAAAAAAAGAAGCGCTCGAAATAGAAGACAAAGAAGATATTTCTAATAACCAAACACCAGAAGAGATTCTAGAATATTCCTATCAAAAAATTAGAAAATCTTTATCTCAAGATTTATTAAACAAAATAATCAACTTACCACCAGCTTTTTTTGAAAAACTCGTCGTCGATCTTATAGTGAAAATGGGCTATGGTGGTTCTATAAAAGATGCGGGAAAAGCAATAGGGAAAACTAACGACGAAGGAATAGACGGAACAATTAAAGAAGATAAGCTCGGACTTGATGTAATATATTTACAGGCAAAGAGATGGCAACCCGGAAATATTGTAGGTAGACCAGAAATCCAAAAATTTGTGGGAGCCCTTGCTGGTCAGGGAGCCAAAAAGGGGATTTTCATAACAACTTCTTCCTTTTCAAAGGAAGCCATAGAATATACCCCAAAGAACGAAACGAAAATTGTACTAATTGATGGAGAAAGACTTGCTCAGTTGATTATTGATTATGATTTGGGTGTCTCTTCTATCGCAAAATACGAAGTAAAACGTATTGATAATGATTATTTCGGCGAGGAATAACTAACTGCTTAAAATTAAATGAGGAGGTGTAACATGAAACGACCCGCATCATTAGTAGCAGCTATTGTGTTTTTTCTGATGGCTGTCGCCCAGTTGTGCCGCTTCTTTTCCAAGGTCACTGTTGTCGCCGGAGATATCACCGTTCCTTTGTGGCCCAGCGCGTTGGCCGCCATATTCCTGATTCTGCTGGCCATCTGGCTTTTGCTGGAAAGAAGTAAGTAATAATTTTATACCCGTTCGATTTCAAAGGATAACGAGGCGACAAGAAGGGGGCTCCGCAGGCGTATATGAAAATACGTCGAGGAAGCCGACGACGCAGACAACAAAGCTAGACGAAGAAAGCGAAGGGGTATGTTAGATGTCCCAGAAGAATATGACACCGCTCGTAGGGAATATCCATTCCTTATCTGATACTTTAACTTTGATGTATTTTCCCCTGGCAGATTTAACCACAGGGGCAGGATGCCTTCCGGCAAAGAAACTTTCCTCCCGCACGTTTTTGAGTTTCGCTTTTTCGTAACTAAAGCTAATCTCCACACCGCGCGTCGGATAAACCAGATACACCGGAAATATTTTGTTGTCTTTGGACTGCTTGGTGGTTATTTCTATCTCAATTTCTGCTTCCTTGTTTACTTTATCCTTGAGAAAATCCGCGCCGCACCAAACTTCATAGCCGCGGGCCGTTTTTTTCATTGCGGTAATTCCAACCTGCCGGTTGTCGACAAGGACTTTTTCCACCTTGAAATCCCGCGCCAAATCCATCCCTTTGGCCTCACCCAGCAACCAGCGGTATTCGCAAAGCGGGTCTTCAAACAGCGCAGCAAGCTGCTTGTTGTCGGCGGCGCAGCCGATCATGAAAACATCATCCCTGATTACTTTTTTGTAGCTGATGCTCGTATTGACGCGGAAACTGCTCCGGCCGTTGGCCTTGGACTTCGGCATCTGCGCGATGCGGATATCATATTTGAAAGACGAGCGCAGTTCGAGCTGGCGGTCTTCCTTGCCGAAGAGCGTTTCAAACATTTCATAGTAAATGGCGTTACCCAGCTCCTCATTGCGCGCGCGCGTCTGCAGGCAATGACGGATGATGTTATCGATGCGGGAAATTGATTTTTCCTCATCGGGAATAAAAATTCTGCGCAGGCGCGGCTCTACTGTGTTCGCTTTCCCCTTTTGCACAAAAATCCGCGGCGCCCTTTTTCCCAGGGCGCAAAGCACCTCATAGCTGATTGTTTTTGCCTTCCTGGCGATGTCATCGGCGTTGATTCGTTCATTTCCCTGCTTTCCCAGCAGAACAACTTCATCGCCCAGAGCGCATTGCGGAATATGCGTTACATCCACCGCGCACATATCCATCGATATTCTTCCCACAATCGGCGCGCGCTGTCCGCCAATCAGCGCTTCGCCCAGATTGGAAAGAATAAACGCGTAACCGTCGCCGTAGCCCACGGGGATTGTCGCAATGCGCGAAGGCTTTCTGGTGACATAAGTCCCGCCGTAGCCGATGCCGTAATTGGCGGGAAAATCCTTGAGCAAGACAACACTGGTCTTGAATGACATCACCGGCATAAGCATCGCCTTGGACTGTGTCTGTTCAGAAGGATGAATGCCGTAAGCCATCAGACCCGGGCGCACCATATTCAATCTAAAAGCGGGATAATTCATAATAGCGCCGCTGTTGTCCATGTGGCGCAGGGGAATGTAGAATCCCGCGTTCTCCAGTTCAGCCAAAAGCTCACTGAAGAGCTGCCATTGGCGGTGATTGTTGGGAACAATCACTTCACTGGCGGCATAGTGACTGAAAATTCCTTCTATGTTGATGTTAGCGAGTTTGGATATATCACTTACCAACTTGAGCGCTTCAGAGCGCATCGTGCCGCCGCGTCCCATGCCCGTGTCCACTTCAATATGCACCGGCAACTTGCGCCCGGCCTGTTCCAATGCTTTCTGCAACTGCCGGGCAAAAGCGATGTCGGAAACAGAAGCCGTCAAGTTGTATTTGATGATGTCGTCAATTTCCGGACCCGTGGAAGGCCCCAGAATAACTATCGGCGCTTCGATGCCGCTAATGCGCAGCTGCACACCTTCGTCGGCGTTAGCCACGCCCAGCATTTTCGCGCCGTTTTTCAAGGCGGAGTTGGATATTTCAATGGCGCCATGACCGTAAGCGTCAGCCTTCACCGTCTGCATAAAATCAACGTCAGGGCCGATGAGTCTTTTTATCTCTTTGAGATTCGCAGCAAAGTTATCCAGATCTACTTCCACCCAGCTGCGGTATTTCTGTTCCTTTTTCAGTGGCATAATGTATCAATCTTGTTGCTTTTGCAAACCCTTCAAAGAGATGATTTTCAGCGACGTGTTCATTGATTATTTTCCCGTTTTAGCGGCAAAATCATATCAAAGAGGCATCGAAAGTCAAGTTGTCAATACATAAAAAAAATTAAAAAAATGTCATTATGTGCTTGAAAGATCAGCGCTTTTAAAATACAATCGCCCGTAATTATCCACAGCATACAGGAGGAAAAATTGATGTCCAGAGCAAAAAAGGGAGATGTTCTGTATTGCGAGGTTTGCGGGCTTACGGCCATTGTCGAGGAAGAATGCGGCTGCGCCAATGTCGGGGTTATCTGCTGCGAAGAACCGATGATCAATAAAGGGCCGGCGCCTCCCAAGAAAAAACCGGCGGCAAAAAAAGCTAAAGCGCCCATAAAGAAGGCCCCGAAGAAACCGGCCCACAAAGCCGCGGCGAAAAAGAATCCTGCCAAGAAAAAGAAACGCTAACGTCGCGCTAAGGACTTTATAAGCGGCTTTTGCTTCCTCGCTAATTCTGCCTGAAATCAGTCGGCATTTTTTGAAAAGCAACAAAAAAGGTCTTTTATCGGACGGATATGTGCGGCAGATATGTTTTGGTCAGTAATTTCAACCAGATTGTCGAAGAATTCAATCTGGTTGAAAGCGATGCGAATGCTTTTCTCCCCCACGGTGATGTCCGCCCGGGGCAAAAATCCGCGTGCGTCATTGCCGCAGGCGAACAAAACCGCCTGCTCAACATGCTCTGGGGCTTTTCTCCTTCCTGGCCAAAAAAAGACACAGCCAAACTGATTATCAACGCGCGCGCGGAAACATTATCGGAAAAAGCAACATTCAAGGATTCTTTCCGCCATCGCCGCTGCCTGATTCCCGCCAACGGATTTTATGAGTGGTCCAAAGAAAAAAACCAATTTTATTTTTCCCTAAAAGACAGGGGGCTTTTGGGACTGGCCGGCCTTTATGAAGATAATTCCGAGCAGAAAAAAGATAACGCCTTTGTCATCATAACAACTTCACCCAATAAACTTGTTGAGCAGATCCATAATCGCATGCCGGTAATTATCCCCGCCGAAAAGCAATCTTTGTGGCTGGATAATGTTAAATTTGAAAAAGCGGAACTTACATCTTTATTTGAGCCTTATCCGGATCATGAAATGGAAATGCATCAGGGTCATTACCGGTTACAGCAGGCGAAGCGGTAATTTCATTTCCGGCAGCCTGTCGCCGGCATAAAGAACTCTTTCCAGAAACAAGCCGGAAGGCGGCGCGGTGAAATGGGCGGGCATTTCCGAATGACTTGCCAGCAGATTTTCAACGCGGCTGCGGGATAAGTTTCCGCGTCCCGCCTCCACGGTAACTCCGACGATGCGGCGCACCATTTTCCAGAGAAAATGCGAGGCAACAATCCGCAAAGCGATCATTCCCTCCGCTTTTATTATTTCCACTTTTTCCACGTTGACTTGCGTGGAAACGTTTTTATCCATTCTTTTGTCAGCAAAGGAGCTAAAATCATGAAAACCATGAAAGACGCCCAGCGCCTGGCGCATGCGGTCAAAATCAAGCCGGTCTTTCACCCACCAGACATAACGCTTGCCAAACGCCGTGCGCCTGAGTGCGATGAGATACAGATAGCTGCGGCTTACCGCATCGTGGCGCGCGTGAAAACGTAGCGGCACATTTTTCACGCTTAAAATATTGATGCTGGCGGGAAGAGCATCGTTTAAATTCATCCGCAGCGTCTCCGGATTTATTTTTCGGTTAATATCAAGATGCGCGACCTGGGCAAGCGCGTGCACGCCGGCGTCCGTCCTACCCGCACCCTGAACGTCAAGGGGCTTGCCGAAAATATCTCCGGCAATTTTGATAAGCGTCCCCTGAACGCTTCTGGCGTTTTTTTGTGCCTGCCAGCCGCGGTAATTCGTACCGTCGTATTCCAAAACAAGTTTATATTTAGGCATTTTAATCCGAGGCAGAGCCCGAGGGGCCCGATTGAACAGGTACCAATACATTCATGGCGGCTATTTTATCGATTAAATATCCATCCAGAATGTCAATGCCGTCTAATTCCGCTCCGGGACGCAGGGTTGTTATTACAGACTGCCCGATTATTTTCCGGCCGTTTGTTCCTGTCTCGTCTTTTATTCTTATCCCCCAGATATTGTGGAAAACCAGCGCCTGGCCATTTTTTTGGCCGATATAAAGCATGACATGGCCGCGGAACCATAAAAGGCTCAAATAGGGCAGGCCCTGCTCGATAATCATTTTTTCCTTTTCTTCCGCAGTCAAACCCCGCAGGTCAAAATATTGCCCTACTTCATTGACCTGATCCGCTGAATGGCGTGGCAGCCAGATGCCGAAAGGCGCAAAAAAGTCTCTGGTCATCGCCGAGCAGTCGCGGTTCCCATAGAGACCGCCCCAGCCGTATGCCTCACCCAGCAATTCATTGGCGATTTTGGTTACGTTATCGTAATTAAAACGCAGCGGCTTTACCGCGGCCTGCTCACGGGGAACAAAACCGTTTTTAATCACCGCGTTTCCGTTTTCATCGGCGGCGGCAACCAGTATCGTAAGCTTTTCGGGCATCTCCCTGACCAGCGGAAAAATATGCCCGATGGACGCGCGCAAAATGAACTTTTCGTTTTCATCCAATACGGAGGTCTGATTAGCGGTGATGACGGCGTAACGGCCTGTGTCCCATTGGCGGATAAAGGCCTCATCCACCATGGCGCTGTCTTCGATGGGAATCCATCCGAAAGTAAAACTTGTTTCCACCAGCGCCCAGGATTTATCGGCGCTGATGTGGCAGACAAAAATCGGGGTGTTGGCCGCCACGGCCGATCTCTGCATATTGTCAAACGGCCAGCCGGAGCTGTCGGCGTTGGGACTGCTGAAATGAGCCCCCTGCGTCGGCAGGACGCGCATATTGGTATTTCTCGTAGTGATCGCCGGATAAAGGGCATTGGGATAGCCGCTCAAAGACGCGTTTTGCTCTAGTTTTTTTATCCAGGCCGTCGTGTGCCTTATTCTATTCTCACCGAAACCCGGGGTTTTCTTAAATTTCTGGAAATCCAGCACAACTCTTTCGGGCCGGGCATGAAACGGCTCGCGCTGATGCCACATGGAAAAATGAATTATATTATAATCTTCATCATATTGCCGCTGCACCTGCTGTGTAAAGACCGCTTCCGATTTCAGCGCATTCTTATAATAAAGCGCATGGTCCTGACTAAGCTCGGTGACATCCTTGATTAATTCTGCGCGGGGGAAACAACCCGCCAGCAAAAAGATGAAAATTAGAACGGCTATTTTACACGGTTTGCCCATAAAAATTTTCTTGCTTTAATTTTGTATACTTTTATAGTCTTTTTTTACAATTAGGGCAAGGGTAAACGGATAGATGGGATATTTTAATTTATCCGCATAAATAATTTTGTGGAATATGGCGTCAAACGCTGATATAAAACAGTCAAATATTTATTAGTAAAAGAAAGGAGTTCGTATATGGCGAACAAGTTCCCCCTAAAGGATTTTAGTTTTTTCAAAGATTTCAGCGCTGATCAAATCAACAAAATGTCGGCTTCGGCCAAAGAAGAAAAATATACCGCGGGCACCACTCTCTATCAGAAAGGTGATGTGGCGCGTAACTTGTACATCATTGAAGAAGGAAAAGTCGCGCTTTTTATGAATACGGAAATGGGACCTAATAAGCCGCCCATGCAGGTCACCGTGGATATTATCACCAAGGGCGAGACGATGGGGTGGTCGGCGGTTGTGGAACCTTATGTTTACACGCTGGCCGCGCGCTGCCTGGACGACACAAAATTTATCGCCTTTGACTCATTCGAGCTGAGAAAACTGATGGATGAAGACTGCGCCTTGGGCTTCAAAGTGATGCAGGCCGTGGCCAAGGTTATCTCCACCCGCCTGACGCACACACGCATCATTTTAGTGGGAGAAAGAGGCCTGTCTGTTTTAACGGAGTATTAACTAAAAACATTATAGCTTCGGAAAACAGCATGGCGGATAAAATAATCATCTATGGAAAAGCGGGTTGACCCTATACGGACAAAGCCCGTGCGGCATATAAGAATAAGGCCACCTATATCGACGTAAAGAGCGCGCCGGAAAGGCTTGAGGAAATGCTAAAACTTTCCGGCGGCAGGCGCCAGGTGCCGGTGATTGTCGAAGGAAAGAAAGTTTCCGTCGGTTTCGGTGGCTCCTGAGGAGTTTAACGGCCGGTCGGGAACCGGCAAAAAATTAAAAAGTGAGGTCATCATGAAAGATGCAAATCTTGATTCCATAATCGAAAAGGCTATCGCCAACGAAGAAGAGGCAAATCAGTTTTACCTGAAACTATCACAGATCGTCACGGATAAGTCGGCGAAAGATGCGCTGATTTTTCTGGCCGGGGAGGAAAAAAAACACAAAGAATATTTATTGCGTTATCGGCAGGAAAGTTTTATTGCCAATGCCACCCGGGCAGGCGAAGTAACCAATTATAAAATCGCCGAATATCTCCACTCGCCCGAAGTGAAAAGCGACATGGACAGCAAAGATGTTTATCTTGTCGCCGCGGAAAGAGAGCTCAATTCCTACAATTTTTATACCGGCCTGGCATCTCTTCATCCGGAGGGAGAAATAAAGAATATGCTGCTTAAAATGGCGTCTGAAGAACTCAAACATAAGGAAAAAGTTGAATATCTATACGCCAACACGGCTTTTGTGCAGACCGACGGGGGATGATAACAATCTATCGCCTGCTGATAAAAATAACCGCTTCTGCCGGAAAGGCGGAAAAGAAGGAGTCGAAAATTGGAATATTTTGTCCCGAAAAAGATTTTTTTCACAAAAGGAGTGGGCACGCACAAAGATGAATTGCATTCCTTTGAGCGTGCCTTAAGAGACGCCGGAATTGAGAAATGCAATATTGTCCAGGTTTCCAGTATTTTCCCGCCGGGCTGTAAAGTGATTTCCAAAGCGCAGGGACTAAAATCACTGGTGCCCGGAGCAATTACCTACTGCGTGCTGAGCCGCTGCTGTTCTAACGAACCGAAAAGGCTTTTGGCGGCGTCGGTCGGCTGCGCAATTCCCGCGGATAAATCGTCTTACGGCTATATCAGCGAACACCACGCCTACGGCCAGACCGAAAAACAGGCGGGTGATTACGCCGAAGATTTGGCCGCGGCGATGCTCGCCTCGACTTTGGGCATTGATTTCAACGTCGATGAAAGCTGGGACGAGAAAAAAGAAATATTCAAAATCAGCGGCAAGATCGTCCGCACGCTGAATGTCACTCAGTCGACAATCTGCCGCAATAATAATTACACCACGGTAATGGCGGCCGCGGTTTTTGTTTTTTAATTTATGGCGGGGGATTCCATTAAAGAAGGCATTCCTGAATTAAAAAAGCAGGACGTGGGCGGAGCCGAACTTCCTTACCTTTATTATGAAGGTGACGGCCCCGCCTTACTACTGGCGCACGCCACCGGATTTCTGCCCTGGCTGTGGCATCCGGTGGTAAAGAAATTTTTGCCGCAGGGGCGCATCTGGGTTCCCTATATCTGTAATTACCGCGAATGCGATCCGGAAAAGGGCGGCTTGAGTTGGGATATCATCGCCAAAGATTTAGCCGCCTTCTGCGACAGGCAGAATATTAATAAGCCCCTGCTGGTCGGCCATTCCATGGGCGGCACGGTTTTGACCATCGCCGCTGCCGCCTACGGCGTTGAACCTGCCGGACTCATCCTTATTGAACCGATTTTTCTGCCGGAAGAATTTTATTCCATAAAACCTTCCTTGAAGGATCATCCGCTGGCCTCCAAATCCATCAAAAGAACCAACCACTGGAAAAACGAGGAAGACGCCTGGTCTTACCTGAAATCAAAAACGCTCTTTACCGACTGGGATGAGGATGTCCTGCGACTTTATATCCTATACGGCATGGAAAAACAGCCGGCGGGCGACTTGAAATTATCCTGCGCTCCGGAAAACGAAGCGGCCATGTTCATGGGTGGATGGAACAGAAATCCCTGGCCGCTTCTGGAAAAAATAAAATGCCCGGTTTTGGTTGTGGAAGGAGAAAAGAGCGAAAATCGCAGTTTCATCGACCTGCAAAAGGCGGTTTCATTATTTCCGCGAAGTTCTTACAAATTAGTTCCGGAGGCGGGGCACTTGATTCCCATGCAAAAACCGGAAGAAACGGCGCAAATAATAAAAGATTTTATCAGACAAATAAGCTGAAATTCAATTAAGATTCGCTGCGCTTGTTACCTTTTCGCAACGCCTCCAGTTTTTTCCCTTTGCGCACTTTTTTAATCTGCGCTTCGCGGCGCAGCGCCATGGCACGGTTCATCCGCCTGCTTACCGCTAACAACGTCACCGGCAATCTGCCGCGGGTATAGCGGGAAGCACACCCCCGGTTATGCGCGGCCAGTCGTTTTTCTATATCCTTCGTTATACCCGTATAAATGCTCTGATCAGCACACTTTAAAAGATAAACCACCCACGATATCTTATCTTCCGACATATTTTTGTCTCCGTAGCCAAAGTTATAACATGGCGCTTGGGACATTGTCATTTGGCAAAATACGCAAAAGCTCTTCAATTTTAAAACGTTTAGTAATATAGACTCACTAGTCAATAATGTGTGCTAAGAAATATCAATAATAATGATAATTTGACAAAATAAATCTGTTATGATGCAATTATTTCGACCGATTAGTCGATTACAGGAGAAATGTTATGCCGAAAATCGTCGACCGTGAAAAGAAACGCTCAGAAATAGCGCAAAAAGCCATTGAGGTATTGGCTAAAAGAGGTTTCCGGGCAACGACCATTCAGGACATCGCGGACGCGGCCAGGCTCGGTAAAGGGACCATCTACCATTACTTCAAAACAAAAGAAGAGATTCTCTGGGCGGTATCGGAACAGATGTTTAGGGAAACAGAAAGAGCGCTGGGCGCGGCGCTGCTCAAAATCAACGAACCGATGGATAAGCTTGTCGCGTTGATTGAAGAAGCCCTGCGTATTACGGAAGAGATGGAGCATCTTTTTATAATTTATTCCGAATTGTGGCTCATTACCGTGCGGGGCGAGCCCACCGGCGATTTCGTCCACATACTCAAACGCCTGCAAAACGACATGAAGAATCTTGTAGCCGGGCTTATCAATGAAGGAAAAAAACAGGGCTTCTGGCCGCAGGATATTGATGTCGAAGCACTGGCCGGATATCTGGCGTCATCTTTTGACGGAGTGTTTGCCCACTATATGATTGACAAGGAAAACTTCGACATCAAACGCGTAACCAAAGAATTTATAAAATTCATGCTGAGACAGAGCGCGCCGAAAAATGACTAGAAAAAAGCTACCCGCGGAAAAAACCGCGCAGATTGTTTTTCATGTTCGGGATCTGACCAAAACTTATCGGATGGGCGAGGTGCAAGTGCACGCCCTGCGCGGCGCGAACATGGAATTATACGAAAGTGAGATGGTCGTGCTTTTGGGTCCTTCCGGCAGCGGCAAATCCACGCTGCTTAACATCCTGGGCGGCCTGGATACGGCCACCAGCGGATACGTCGCCTACCGCGATAAAGACTTAACCAAAGCGACCGAGCAGGAACTGACTGATTACCGTCGCTTTCACGTTGGCTTTGTCTTTCAGTTTTACAATCTCATTTCCAGTCTCACCGCCAGAGAAAATGTCGCCGTGGTTACGGAAATCGCGAAAGATCCGATGCCTCCGGAAGACGCTCTTAGTCTTGTGGGGTTGACGGATAGAATGGATCATTTCCCCGCACAGCTCTCCGGCGGAGAGCAGCAGCGCGTGGCCATAGCCCGCGCCATCTCCAAAAATCCTCAAGTCCTTTTGTGTGATGAGCCGACCGGCGCGCTGGATTCCGAAACAGGCGTCGTCGTTTTGGAAGCTCTCGAAAGAATAAACCGTGAACTGGGCACAGCCACGGCCATCATCACACACAACGTGGATATCGCCGGCATGGCCGACCGCGTCATTCACTTAAGCAACGGCGTCATCTCCGAAGTAAACATAAACAAGACGAAGAAATCTCCGAGCGAGCTGCACTGGTAAAACGATGAAGACACTGGATAGAAAACTCTGGCGTGATCTCTGGCAGATGAAAGGACAGGTTTTCGCCATTACTTTGGTCGTCATGAGCGGCGTGGCCACGTTCATTATGTTTATTACCACCATGGACTCCCTGGATTACACCAGAAACAAATTCTATCGCGATTATAATTTTGCCGAAGCTTTTGTTCATCTGCGGCGCGCGCCGGAAAGTCTCATCGAAAAAATAAAAGAGGTTGAAGGCGTCCGGCAGGCGGAGACAAGAGTCGTGGCTCAGGTAAAACTGGACATCAGCGGGTTTAATGAGCCCGTCAACGCCCGAATAATATCAATTCCGGACAGCGGCACTCCCCTGCTCAACGGACTTTACATCCGCCGTGGCTCTTTTCCTGATCCGAATAAAGACAACGAAGTGATCATCAGCGAAAATTTCGCCGAAGCGCACAATCTGAAAATCGGCGACCAGATAGCGGCAATCATCAGCGGTAAATGGAAAAAAATGACGATCTGCGGCGTGGCGCTTTCACCGGAATTTATCCTGCTGATGAAACCGGAGGCCATGAGCCCGGATTTCAAGCGCTATGGCATTTTGTGGATGAACCGTAAGGCGCTCAGCGAAGCCTATGATATGGACGGCGCGTTCAACAGCGTCGTTCTCACGCTGCAACCCCAGGCCAGGCTAAGCGATGTTCTGCGCGCCATTGACAATGTCGTGGGCAAATACGGCGGCTTCGGGGCTTACGGCCGCAATGACCAGATATCACATCGGCTGCTAAGCGAGGAATTCAAGCAGCTCAAAACAAGCTCAAAGATATTTCCCTCTATTTTCATTTTCGTTTCCGCGTTTCTGCTCAATGTCGTCATGAGCAGAACCATCAACACGCAGCGCGAACAAATCGCCGCCCTAAAGGCGTTCGGTTACAGTAATTATGATATTGGCGTGCATTACGCCAAGCTGGTAGTGCTGATTATCGCCGCGGGCCTGATAAGCGGGATTGCCTGCGGCATCTGGTTTGGCCAACTTCTCGGTGACATTTACATGGCGGTTTATAGATTCCCTTTTCTCGTTTACATACTAAAACCATGGGTAATAATTGCCGCGGTTTTTGTGAGCATTTTTTCGGCGCTTGCCGGCACATTGCACACTCTGTGGCGAGCCGCCAAACAACCGCCGGCCGAAGCCATGCGCCCCGAACCACCGGCGCAATATAAAGTGTCGCTCATGGAAAGGATGGGCCTGGGCCAAAAAATTACCCAACCTTCCAAAATTATCATGCGCAACATCGAGCGCAAACCAATCCGCACCCTTCTTTCCGTCATCGGCATTGCCCTGGCCTGCGGCACGATGATCGCCAGTGGTTTTTTCAAAGACGCGGTCGATTATATGATAAATGTCCAGTTTGTTCTCTCTCAGAAAGAAGATATGAGTGTCGCATTTTTTGATCTGACTTCGCGGCGCGCCGCCTATGAACTTAAGCAGATCGACGGCGTGCGGCATGTTGAACCATACCGCATCGTGCCGGTAAAATTTATCAATGGCCATCGCTCATACAAGACAGTAATTAAAGGGATGGAGCCGGACAGCCGCCTGCAACAGCTATTGGATACAAACCTTAACAAAGTAGCGCTGCCTTCCTCCGGCCTGATGCTGACGGACCATCTGGCAAAAATTCTGGAAGTGCGTCCCGGCAATAAAATCACCGTGGAAGTTTTGGAGGGTTCTCGCGCCACCCGCGAAGTAACGGTTGTCGCTTTAGTAAAACAATACCTCGGTGTTACCGGTTATATGGATTTATCTTCGCTCAACAGGCTGATGAACACGGGAGACGCCATCTCCGGCGCTTATCTTTCCACCGATGCCGACAAGCAGGAAAAACTTTTTCTGGAGTTTATCAAGACACCGCGCGTTTCCGGAACCGTGGTGAGAAAGCATGAGATAACCAACTTTTATGAAATTCAGGCCAAAGGAATGCTCTTTTTCACTTTTATTGCCACGTTGATGGCCTGTTTTATTTCCTTCGGCGTTGTTTATAACAACGCCCGCATTGCTTTTTCAGAAAGGAGCAGGGAACTGTCCAGCCTGCGGGTGCTGGGCTACACCCGCGGCGAAATTTCCTATATTCTGCTGGGAGAACTGGCACTTATCACTTTTATCGCTATTCCCGTGGGATTTGCCCTGGGATATTGGCTTTGCGCCTACCTGGCCTACGCGCTGGCCTCGGATCTTTTCCGCGTGCCCCTAACCATATCTTCCGGCACATTTTCCATGGCCACGCTGGTCGTTTTAGTTTCCGCGTCCGTTTCCGGATTGATTGTGCGGCATAAACTTGACCATCTGGACCTTGTTGAAGTATTAAAAACCAGGGAGTAAAAATATGAACAATCTAATGCGCAGAAAATTACTAATCGCGGGATTCAGCCTATTGGTCATCGCACTGATTGCCTATGGGTTTCTTCCGAAAAGACAGGAAGTTGATCTGGTCAGCGCGCAGCGAGGAGATTTCCAGGTGACCATCGAGGAGGAAGGACGCACACGACTGAAACAGCGTTTCACGGTATCCGCGCCGACTGCTGGTTATATGAAGCGTGTCGACCTCAAGGTAGGCGACGCCGTTAAAAAGGGCCAGCATCTGGTTATCTTGGAGCCCCTGCGCTCGCCGTCGCTTGATCCCCGCAGTCATGCTCAGGCGCAACTAAGCGTCTCCGCGGCACAGGCGGCGCTGGAAGCCGCGATAGAAAAAGAACGCGCGGCAACTTCGGAGTCCGAATACGCGGAAAAAAGACTGGAAAGAATGACCAACCTTTTTTCCAAGGGCTATATTGCCAAGGATCAATTCGAGCAGAGTGAAACGGAAACCAAAAAAGCTCGCGCCTACAAACTTTCCGCCAAAGCCGCCGTGGATATGGCGCGCGCGGATCTGGAAAGGGCAAAAACAAACTTGCAGAATTTCAGCGTGCCGAAAAGTATCGGCAAACAAAGCCTCGTTTACGTCAACGCTCCGGTGAACGGTTCTGTTTTCCGCCTTTATCGAGAAAGCGAGGGGGCGGTCAATATCGGCGAGCCGCTTATGGACATCGGTAATCAGAAAGACCTGGAAATCCGCGCGGAAGTTCTCTCCTCCGACGCGGTCAAAATTAAAAAGGGAACTCCTGTTATATTCAAACGCTGGGGGCAGGAGGAAACGCTCCAGGGTATTGTGCGCGTTGTCGAACCGGCGGGCTTTACCAAAATATCAAGCCTGGGCGTGGAAGAACAAAGAGTGCTGGTAATCGTCGACATCACCACCGAGCAGGACAAATGGCAGGCGCTCGGTGACGGTTACCGCCTGGAAGCGCATTTTATCATCTGGGAAGGCAAGGATATACTGCAGGTGCCCACAAGCGCTCTGTTTCGTCAGGGCAATCAGTGGGCCGTGTTCGTGGCGGAAAGAGGAAAAGCGAGACGGCGCACGGTGGAAGTGGGACAGCGCAACGGCCTGGCGGCGCAAATTATTTCCGGATTGAGTGAAGGCGAAAAGGTTGTCGCTTATCCCGACGACGCCATCAGCGACGGCACTAGAATAAAGCAGAGAAAATAGCAGCTTCTCGGTTAAGCTTTTATTTTTGAGCGGATGCGCTCCTGGTATTCGATGATTTCGTTGCGGAGGATATCCAAATCCGCGATGCGGTCTTCTAACATTTTCAGATGATGACCCAAAAGCTCCAAGAGGCGGTTGAGCACCTTTTCATTAGACTTTTCGATAGTCCAGATAGCTTCAAGCTCCTGCATATCCGAGAGCGTCAGGCCCAGCATCTTGAGACGCTTGATAAGTTTTAGGCGGCGCAAATCGGTATCGGTATACACGCGGCGCCCTCCCTCCAACCGCTTTACGGAATTAAGCAGGCCGATTTCCTCGTAATACCTGATGGTGCGCTGGCTCATTTCCAGTTTTTTTGCCAGCTCACCGATGGAAATAAATTCTTCGTTCATGGTTAAGCGCTCTTTCCAGATCACGCCGCGTATTTCTGGCGCAATTCTCTTTTTAAAATCTTGCCGGAAGGATTCTTATCAAGCTTGTCGGCAACAAAAACCTTTTTCGGGCATTTAAAGGCGGCGAGCCGCTCTTTGCAAAAATCGATAATTTCCTTGTCCTTGATTTCCGCTCCGCTTTTCGGCACGACAACGGCCGACACCACTTCAATCCATTTTGGGTCGGGCAGGCCGATAACCGCCGCTTCCGCCACCGCCGGATGGGCGTAGAGAACTTCTTCCACTTCCCGGGAGGCAACGTTCTCACCGCCGGTCTTTATCATATCTTTCTTCCTGTCGACAACATATAAATAACCATCGTTATCCATAACGCCCAGATCCCCGCTGTGAAACCAGCCAAACTGAAAAACCTCTTCCGTCTTCTCCGGATCGTTCAGATAGCCGCTCATCACCTGCCCGGAACGATGAACTATTTCACCCACCTCGCCCACCGGCACGAAATTGCCATCGTCATCCATCAGGCGCGTCTCGACATTGATCACCGGCTTACCGGCGGAACCGGCCCTGGTTAGCTGGTCTTCCGGCTTGAGAATGGTCGCCACCGGGCCCATTTCCGTCTGGCCGTAATAATTCCAGAGGCGGATGCCCGCGAAAGCTTTGTTCATCTGCCGGATCACCTCCACCGGCATAATGCTCGCCCCGTAGGCGCATTTTTTCAAACTGGCAAGGTTGTATTTTCCAAAATCGGGGTGATGAAGCAGGCCGATCCAGACGGTAGGGGGGGCAAACATGTGGGTGGCTTTGTATGTTTCGATGCTTCTTAATATGTGCGCCGGATCGGCCCGGTGCAGGATAATATTTTTCGCTCCCATATAAATCAGGGGAATTAAAAAACAATGAAGCTGGGCGCAGTGAAACAGCGGCAGGGCATGAATACTGACGTCTTGCTTTTCATACTGGCCTTCGATAATGCAGCTGAAATACTGGGACATCAGGGAGCGGTGGGAAAGCATCGCTCCTTTCGGTTTTGATTCCGTCCCGCTGGTATAGGGTATCTGAGCGATGTCTTCGGCGTCGACATCAATTTCCGGCTCATGATCGGGCATTGCTTTCATGTCTTTTTCCAGATCAAAAAACCCGGCGGGAGTCTTATCGTCATGCAGAAGAATCACACCCCATTTTTCCACCAGCGGAAAGAGGCTTCTCTTTTCGTTCACCAGCGGCAATAGTCCGTCTTCCACCAGAAATATTTTCGCTCCGGAGTGCGAAACAACATAGGCGATTTCCTCGCCGTTGAGCATGTAATTGACCGGAACCTGCACGGCGCCGATTTTGGCCAGGCCCAAAAGAGTAATCGGATAAAAATGAGAGTTATAGGCCAGGACGGCAACCCGATCCCCTTTTGCCACGCCGTATCCAAGCATCAGATGGGAAAAACGGCAGGCCGCCTTATCCAGCTCGTGGAATGTCAGTTCTTTGTCGCGGAAAATCACCGCGGTCTGATGAGGGTATCTCGCGGCGGATCTGCGGGAGATATCACCGATCGTGTCGCGGTGAAACACATTGGTCATTTATTAACCATCCTTAAGCGTATGATCAAATAATTAGATTTTATTTCTGATAATACTGGTAGGGCAAAAACCAAACCGTGGCAGCCACAAATCAGTTTTTGTATTTTGCCGCAAATGTTTCCTTCATCTTGTACTTCTGAATCTTGCCGCTGGCGGTCATCGGATAGCTATCCACAAACTCCCAGTATTTGGGAATTTTATGACGGGCGATTTTACCCTTACAGAATTCAACAAACTCCTCGGGGCTGCCTTTGTGCCCGTTTTTCAGCTGAATAGCCGCCAGCACCTGTTCGCCGTATTTGGCGTCGGGAATTCCTATGACCTGGACGTTGACAACCTTGGGATGCGTATACAGGAATTCTTCTATCTCCCGCGGATAAATATTTTCACCGCCCCTGATAATCATGTCCTTAATCCTGCCAGTCACCTTGAAATAGCCGTTTTTATCAACTTCGCCCAAATCACCGGTATGCAGCCATCCTTCTTTATCAATGGCTTCTTCAGTCGCCTGCGGCATTTTATAGTAACCTTTCATTACGCAGCTGCTGCGGGTGACAATTTCTCCCTGCACGCCCGGCGGCAAGTCCTTGCCGGTTTCGGGGTCGATAATCTTGCCTTCGATATCCGGCAGGAGGCGGCCTACCGTGGAGACACGCAATGCGACCGGATCGTCACGGCGCGTCATGGTCATCACTGGCGCGCACTCCGTCTGTCCGAAGGCGATGACTATTTCCTCGCAGTGCATTTTTTCTCTAACCTGATTCATGGTTTCAATGGGACAAGGCGCTCCGGCCATGATACCGGTCCGAAGGGAGGTCAGATCGAAGTGATCAAAGTCAGGATGGTTTAAAATGGCCACAAACATTGTGGGCACGCCGTTTATCGCCGTGCATCGCTGATCGGCAATGGCCGAAAGCGCCTTGAGGGGGTCAAAAAATTCCAGCACGACCATGGTCGAACCATGATAGACACAATTCATCGTGCTCATCACGCAACCGAAGCAGTGAAAAAGCGGCACCTGAATAAGCAGCTTATCCTTCTCGGTCATGCCCATCACGTCGCCGACCATGCGGCCGTTATTAACGATATTATGATGGGTAAGCATCACGCCTTTGGGAAAGCCGGTGGTTCCTGACGTGTACTGCATGTTGATTACATCGTTTTCATCAAGTGACTTGATACGTTCATCAAGTTGGGCATCGGAGATTGACTCACCACGCACCAGCATTTCCTCAAAGCGCAGCATGCCCGGAGTGTTTTCCCTTTTTCCGATATAGACCACTTTTTTCAAAAGTGGGAGATTTTCACAATTGACTTCTTCCGGTTTCGCCGTATCCAGTTGAGGAACAACGCGGCGCACGGTTTCATAGAAATTGACATCCCGGTAGGCCTCCATAACAAACAAAGCGCTGGAATCGGACTGTTTAAGAATATATTCGAGTTCATGCGACTGATAATTTGTGTTCACCGTTACCAGCACACCACCGACCATGCCCAGTCCAAACTGAAGGTAAATCCATTCTGGAATATTGGTTGTCCAGACGGATATGTGATCGCCTCTTTTAACGCCCAGCGCCATAAGCCCTTTGGCCACTCTTCGGCATTGAGTATAAAATTCCTGATAATTAAGATGCACGCCGAAATCTGGATGAATCAGCGCGTCCACGAGCGGATAGCGAGCGGCTGTTTCGCTGATTACCTGCGCTATTGTTTTATGGACAAAACCCGACATAAATTTCCTTCTGCTCCAAATGTTTCCATGAATAACTGGTATCGAAAAACCGAAACTCACCAATGAAAATTTTCCGCTCCTTACAGCGGGTAAAAATCACCTTACGTTAACTGGCACATTAAAAGATAATTTACAATATGTCAAGGTATATTATAACCTTAGTGCTTGGAGTTTAGTCCGGCAAAAACACGACTCTCAGTCAGTAAATATCCGATTCTAAAGAATATTTTTTCTTTACAACTCGCGACCCTGGAGTACCTCCTTTATATCATAGCTTTAAAAAAATTTTATTTTTTTACACAATATGTATTTTAAGATTTTTGCCGCCTGTGATAAGTTCACCAGAAAGCAGATAAAAAATTATTATAGAAAAAAGGAGACATATCATGTTCAGCAAAAAATTTGCCGTTTTAACCGTTTTGTTTTTCTTTCTTTTTATTTCCGGCGCCTTTGCCGAAATCAAAGAAGGACTCTGGGAAATAACCACCAAAGCCGAAATGAAGGGCGTGCCGGTGCAGATGCCTGCCACCACCGTAAAACAATGCATTACCAAAGATAAACCTGTGCCCAAATCCGTTTCCGACGATTATGAATGCAAAGTGAAAGATTATAAAGTCAGCGGCGATACCGTAACCTACAAAATGGAATGCTGGGGTAAAGAGGGATTGATGATTACCGAGGGAAAAACAACCTATAAAGGAAACACCTTCGATGGATCTTCAACAACCAAAATAAAGACAAAAGGCCAGCCCGAAATGCAGCTTGCCAATAAAATATCGGGCAAGTACATCGGGCCTTGCAAAAAATAACAAAACGGAAGATGAAATAAAAAGGGTGGTAACAGGAAGCTGTTATCACCCTTTTCTTTTTCAGGATTTCTTGATGGTGGAAATTTTAAAAGGAACATAAAGCGGGCAAAAACCGATAATACTCGTTACCACAAAAATCACCGCGATAACTCCCAGGATAGTCGCCGCCAGGCCGGTAATGTTGCCGGTCAGATAAAGAATCAGGACAACCACGGCCAATAATACTCTGATAACTCTGTCCACAGTTCCCATGTTCTTTTTCATACGTTTCCCCTTTCTTTTTTGCTAAAGTTTTTTATTAATCCCCATATAAAAATCTATTTTCCTTGCGTCTCTTCCGTTTGCTCTTTTGCTTTGCTGTCCTTGCCCGGACAGACCGGTCTCATTCAGGTGGAAACTCCCAGTCGCGGCAAAAGCCAAGCCTGGAGAAAAACCCATGCGCCAACTACGATAAAGAAAATCCAAAATTCATTCATTTTTTCATACCTCTTAATAACATATATGCTTAATATAAGCATTATATACTCTTAGGCAAGCCCCGCCTCCTAGACAACCGGCAGTTCTCGCGGTTTGCCCTTTTTTGCCTCTTGTTCCTTTTCTTCCAAAATGATTTCCAGCGCCAGGCGCGCGGTTTTTCCCACCAAAGTGGCGCATTTTTCCGGCATGCCCGCGATCTGCGCCGCCTGCAAATCTTCCATATTATAAAGGTCAAAAAATCGGCCAAACTGCTTAATTTGTATATCGTGGCAGCGGCAAGTGGAAAATTCTTTCACAAATTCCGCGTGCAGTTTTTTGGCCAAAAGAAGCGCCTTGAGCTGCTTGCCCATCCTGTGCAAATCTTCTTTTTTTCTACCGAAAAAATAACTGATGGCCATTGTCCCGCCGGAGAGAGCGCCGCAGTGGCCGTCACCGGAAAGCCCCACACCGTCGGCCAGTCCCGTGGCAGCCCTGATGACATTTTCATCATTAACGCCCATTACTTCCAATATCGCGGCCAATGAACACTGCGCGCAGTTACCCCCCGTTAGTTCACTCTCTTTCGCCTTAGCGAAAACTTCCTGAAGCATTTTTTCTTTATCCATGTTTTGATTCCTCTCGTTATTTTTTTTGCGTCCGCGCCATAATTTCGGCAATCCCCAGAACTTCCAGCTTATCCTCCAGATTTTCCATCTTCACCGCGTCGGTGAGCATTTTGGCACAGATCGGGCAGGCGACAGCGATAATATTCGCGCCTGTTTGCAGCGCCTCCCGCACGCGCACACGCCCGGCGCTGTCTTCGCCCGTGCCCAGAATATCCGTGAAGAAGTTCCCGCCTCCCCCGCCGCAGCAAAAAGCATTCAGACCGTGGCGGCGCATTTCGATTAGCTCCACACAGGGTATGGCGTTCAGAATTTCGCGCGGCGGCTTGTATATCTGGTTGTGCCGTCCCAGGTAACAGGGATCGTGATAAGTGATTTTTGCCGGATACTTTTTGAATTTTATTTTTTTCTTTTTCACCAAAGAAGCGAAAATCTCGGTGTAATGAAAAACCTGAAACCTGGCGCCCAGTTTCGGATAATCATTTCTAAAGGCATTAAGCGCGTGCGGATCGAGCGTGATTATTTTTTTGACGCCCTTTGTTTTAAATTTTTCAATATTGGCCTGGGCGAGCTCATTAAACAAACCCATTTCTCCCAGGATTCTCACTTCGTTGCCATCGCAGGTTTCTTCCTCGCCCAGAACTCCCGCGGAAACGCCCGCTTTATCCAACATGCTTGCCACGCTTTTGGCCATTTTTTGTCCGACTTCGTCGTAGGAGCCGACACATCCCGCGTAAAAGAGATATTCCTGAGCGGAATATTTTTGCAGTCCCGTGCCTGACGTCCAATCTCCTCTACGGGCCTGCGGCAGTTTATAGGGATTCCCGCTCGTCATGATAGCTTTGAAGTAATCACGCACGGCGGGAGGAACAAGTCCATCATTGACCAATTCCACTTTTGTTTCCTGAAACACATCCGGCAGAAAATCACGGAATTTCTCAAACACGCACTGGTTTTTGCAGTTATCGCACGCCACGCAGGAATACATGATTTCCGAAAAGCGCGGGCTGGTTTCGATTTCGCCTGAAAGCCAGGCGCGAATCAACCACATTCTACCGCCCGGCGCGAATGTGTCCCAGCCGAAAGCCTTATAGGAAGGACAGTTGAAGTCACTGTAGTCCACGGGAAATTTGCAATACCCGCAGCGAAAGCATCTGTGGACGATATCTCCATGTTCCAAGTTTCGTAAGTAGGCCATTAGATCACCTCCCAGTTGCCGGGATTCATGATGCCCTGTGGATCAAGATTCCGCTTTATCATCTGCATAAGCTTGAGCGTCGCGGGGTGTATCTTTTTCATCGTCATCTGCTGTTCCATAAAGTTAGGCTTCCAGGGAACGGCGCCCATCTCGAGAGCGAAGGCGGTGGCTTCATCAAGAGCTTCTTTTACCCGCTTCATCATTGCCGGATTATTGCGGTTAAAGGCGAATGAAATGCTGAACATCATGCAGTGACCGCCGCAGATGAGACGCGCGGAGCTGGCGTAAAGAACATCATATTTTTTGGCGAGTTCAATTACCTTAGCCGCGTATTGCGGAAAATGCTCGATAATCGTTATCGGCCCGGAGTATTCAAAGCCGCCGCCCTTGGGCACGTCGGCAAAGTTGGCGATGCCGCGCTGGGGCATTTCCAGAAGCATGTCCTTGGTATACTGGACGTTCATGAAGCCGCCGTCTTTGGAATCAATGAATTCCTGCAGCGCATCCCAGATCATTCTTCTTTTGAATTCAATTTCCTCTTCCGTGTCACCCGTGAAATAAATGGTGATATGGAAATTGCCCTTAAAGATAAGCGGTTTGGGCTGGAACCAGGCGTTGACGTCTTCGAGTATTTCCAGGTGTGTAAGTTTGTAAAATATTTCCGGAACAAGTTCCGCTTTATCAGTGACAAACATTTCCACTTCGCGGATTTTTTTGTTGGGAAATAGTTTCAGCCCCAGCTTGGTAATGATTCCGGTGGTGCCCAGCCACCCCAAGAACAAACCGGAAAGATCGGGCAGCGTCGGTCCCTTGGAAAACCAGTAAGGGCCCAAAGATGGAGAACCGATCAGGCAAATTTCGCCCGTGGGCAAAACAATTTCCATTCCGGTGACCATATCGGAATTAAAACCGTATTGATTGGTTAAGCGCCCCTGCCCGTGCAGGGCGACATTGGCGGCAATGGTTGTTGTGGAAGGCGCGTCGGGAATACTGTGGCGCAGGTGCGGATAATTTTCCTGCAGATAAGCTTTGAGCACGCCCTGCGACGTGCCTCCCTCCACTACGGCGTAGCGTGCTTTCTCGTTCACTTCCAGAATTTTGTTCATCCGCTTCATATCCAGGACAATCCCGCCTTTGAGCGGAATGACCAGGCCCGTCAGCGCCATGCCATTGCCCATGGGCACAACGGGAATCTTTTCGCGGTTGGCCAGCTGAACAATTTTTTGCACCTGTTCGGTAGTTTTCGGCGCGACCACGTAATCGGGCTTGTGCGGCTCCAAAACGCCAGGGTCGCGCGAATAAAACCAAAGTTCTTCGGCGGCATTCGATACGCCTCTTTCTCCGACAATATCGATAAGGGATTGCATCACGTCGTTCATCAGGCCACCTCCCTTTCTTTTTCGCCAATCGCCATTTTACACAAATCGATGATGTGAACCGGTTTTAATCCTCTTTTGCTGACTTTTTCCGCAAGCGCCATCTGGCAGGCCGGACAGTTAAACATGCAGTACTCAGCGCCGGTTTGCAGCATATCGTCGATATTTCTCTTTTGCACGTCATCCGCCAGTTTATAGCCGGAAACAGAGCGGATGACTTCGCCGCAGCAAAGACAGTTTTCATCCTGATAAACTCTTTTGGGCATTTTCACGCCGATGAGCTTCAGTATTTTTTTGACCAGCGGCAGCTTATCGGGAATAAGGCGGTTGGAGCAGGGGCGCTGATAAGCGACAGTGATATTGAGCGGCTTGATTTTGCTTTTCAGCTCTTTCATTCTTTCCAACAGATAATCCATATAATAAACCGGTTTGAACGGCACTTCCATGCCGTAGGCGGAAGCAATCGAAGTGAAAGTGCCGTAGCATTCATCATGCAGACAGATAACTTCCTTGACGCCCAGCCGCCGGAAATTTTCGATAACCACGGGCAGGCGTTCTTTGATAACCGACATTTTCGCGAAGTGCGTGTGCACCGCGGGGCACATGAATTCCGCGCCGAAAACGCCCGCGGCGGCGACATCCTTGAAAATTTCTCCCGTGCCCAAAACTCCCAGTTCGGGAATGTAACAGCAGGAAAGCGCCTTGTCTTTGATATCGCCCACCAGGAATTTCCCCTGCATCTCGGTCATGTTAATCCACTGATTGGTGATGGGACGCGCCGCGGTGAACATGCCTTTTTCCTCACGTCTTTCAGAGATAAGATAAAAAGGATGATTGCCCCGTTTGCAATATTCCTCGCAGGCGTAACAGGTAGCGCATTCGTGCAGAACGCGGGAATCCTTGCCGCGGATAATTTTCATCATCTCCGCGTGCGCTTCCTTGTGCCCGCTGAAGGTCATGTACTGGCATTTCAAAAGACAATCGCTGGAAGGACATGTCGCGCAGACCTTATCGTTGAATTTCAGTTTATACATAGGAAACCTCCGTGTTCCTTATAATCTTCAATTTGTGCCCGACTGAATTCCGAAAATCAACTTTTGATTATTCCTTCATGCTCTCGATAATAACTTCCGCCGCAATCCCTGCGCCTATGCCCGGCGCCACCGTACAGTTTGTCCGGGCGCTGCTGGAATTGAATGCTTTCATATTTTCCATGCTGGCCATTGGGTCGAAATATTTCCCCAGCAATTTTTTTTGAATGTCCGGACAATATAAACTGCCGAAAACCGCTGTAAATTTTTTTATGAAAATCCTTGAGTATATGTAAGCCCGGGCAGCGTCATTATTTGTTACATCCTTATGGGGAAAAAATAATCCCAGCATCATCAACCCCCCAGCAACCGGCCCGCATATCCCGCCGGACATGGCAATGCCGGGAAACGGGGCCAGGCCTCTAATGATTTCCATATTGCCCAAACCGAATTCTTCAAACAAAGACGTCGCGGAACCTTTAGCGCAATTTCCGGTCAGATAGCAGTATTCTTCCGCCCGGCGTTGAACGCGTTCAATAATCTTGTCCTTTTCGCGCAGTAAATTTTGCCGATCTAAAGTTTTTTGCGGGATTCCATTGCGGACAAGATTGCCAAAACGCGCCTTGATTTGAGCAGCATCCCATTCGCGCCCGGCAATTTCTTTGAGTCGTTTACTTATGTCGAAACTATATGGCATGCGTACAACTTATGCTTTTTTCAACGACCAGAAAGGGCCGGTTTTGCCGATTTCCTGCATCGTAGTTATCCACTCGATGGTGTATTCGCGCATGCGAGAAAAATAATCCGGCTCCAGCCTGCGCCTAAACATCTGTCCCGAAAATAATTTGAGCAAATCCGGCAGGGCAAATATCCCTTCTTCCGTTCCCGTTTTAAACTGCGCCCAGTTACGAAGATGTTCTTCCGACCGGAAGAATGTCATTGTTGATCAGGCGTAACTTATGTTTTCCATCCACCGCGCAAAAGGCACGGCGACATAGCCGATTATTTCTGATGGTGAAGCCTTTAAAATCCCCCCGTCTTTAACTTCCAGGTGAATTGGCTTGCCGCAATCGAGACACGGCGTGTCGATATTCACTGTTTTACCCGGGAAAAGCCAGCAGACCGCCAGCGATTCAAAAGCTCACTGGCCGAACCATTTTTGCCGGCCCTCGATGGTGATGCGAAATTGCGTGGGCTGATTATTGAACGGAGCAAAAGACGCGATAAAATCCGTGCCGGGCGCGAGCCAGCCGGGAACTCTTTTGGCGATAAGCTCGTGCAGCGTCTTTCTTCCCTCTTCCATGGAAACGCCCAGCTCTTTGGCTATTTCCGTGTAGTGGGGGGCTTGGCCGGTTTCAACCATGCGCCTGGTTATAAAATGATAAGTCTTGTCCAATGCCGTGGGAAAATTCATGGCGCTACCTCCTCTTGATCTCTGCCAGAAAGGACAGCGACCGAAGTATTCTGTTTATAGAAAAACGCTCCCGGCATGTCAAGGCAATAAAACTTCGCGTGGAAAATAGCGCGTGATATTAATGATATCGGAAGAAAAAAGCTGAAAGTATCGTCACCTCGCGCGAAAATAAGTTTTTAAAAAATATTTGACAAAATACAGGCAAAATTGTTTTATTATAATACATTGAAATCTTTGAAATACTTTTTCTTGTTTTATTCTGGGTTGAATCCGGAAACAAGACCGGATGGTGGCTTTATCCGGCATTACAAGTGTTAAGAAATTTTAAATTTTTCAGCATTTTGGTTGGGTGTGTTATGCGGATTGATCATCAAAATGCCCGGTCAAAAATAAGCAAAAGCTTCCTGCTTTTGATTATTCTCTTCTTGTTCTCAATACTCGCTTCCTGTGCGATAAAGGAGATGATCATTGAAACGCCTGCTTCTCCGGAAGGAATATGGACTTATCCGGGCGGCAGCGCGGAGCCGATGTCGATGGCTTTCTATCCCGGTGGCAAACTGGTTTTTGTGGGCGGTTTTAAGAAATTCAATCCGGCCACGTGGCACTACGACCCCAAAACGCAAAAATTGCAAATCAAGGTTTCCAACTACGAAAAATACGAAACTGACTGTAGCGGTTATGATGACGCAACCTATGCCTGTCTTTTCTACAACAGCAAAACCGACGTCTTTGAATGCAAATGGACACCCAAAACAAAAAGCCTCAGCTTTTTGGGATGGAATTTTTTGCGGAAGTGAACATATTCAAAACATAAATTATTAAATAAAAAAGCGGCTAATCAAAATAATCTCCTTAGCTTTATCTTTCAGAGATATGGTATAATGTATGAGAATCAATATCAGGAGGCTGGAATGCGTATAACAAAAATTATTCTCGTCGTTTTAATGTTTTCAGCTTTATTGGCCTGCGCCTCGGCGGAGGTGAAGTCAACAACTTCTTCAACAGGCGCTACGGCAGCTGATTTCACGCTGCCTGATCAGGACGGAAAATTATGGACGCTTGGCGAAGTTCTGAAAAAGCATAGGGCTGTAGTACTCGCTTTTTATCCCAAAGATGATACTGGCCTCTGAATTAAACAATTTGTTGAGTTTCAACAAAACATCAAGAAATACGAAGAGCGCAATGTCAAAATTCTGGGCTTGAGCCGTGATTCCTCCGAATCGCACCGCAATTTTATTGCCAAACATAAACTCAATCAAATGACGCTTTTGGTGGATGAAAAAGGCAAAATCGCCAAACTTTACGACGCCGACCACTGGCTTTTGCCGCTTTCCAAACGCGTTTACATCATTATTGATAAAAAAATGAACATTATTTATAGAAAGGACATGGGCTTTGGCCTGCTGGAAAACCAGACAGAAACGCTGCTGGGAGAAATTGATCACAATAAAATAGAATAAGACCAAACCGGGACTTCCCACGGGGTGGAAGAAAATATTTTTGCAGGAATAAAATGAAACCGGAACAAAACCGCATCGTCTATCTTGATAATCTCAGAAACGTCCTTGTCTATAACGTGGTTGTTTATCACGCCATGCTGGCTTTTGCCTATCCCATACTCTTCTGGTGGGCAACAGTAGATAAAGAAGACTCGGCCAGAATTTTTGAAACAGCCGTACGGGCGATGTACATCTACATGATGCCCTGCATGATCTTTATTGCCGCGCTGTTTATTCTCCCTTCTCTCAAAAAAGCGGGGAGTATCCAATATATCAAAAAAAGATTTTTACGGCTTTACGTGCCGGTAATTGTTTTTGTATTTTGTATGGGTGATGTTTTCCCGTACCTCATGTCCAAAAGAATAGGCAATTTAAACCTCACCTATCAGGATACATTCATCAGTTTCTGGCGCTCATTTATAGACATCCCGCTGATATTCATGACCGATCCGGACATAATGATCAATCAGATACACTTTGATTTTTACCACACCTGGTTTTTAACTTTGCTCTTTTTTGTGACAATTATCGTTGTCTTATTAAATTTGCTGTTCAGAAAGAAACCCGTCAAACCGGTCGCGCCGGAAAGCCGAAAGAAAGTCATCACCAAAACAATCCTTTTTGCCCTGACGTTGAGCGTTGTTTACGTGGCTGTCTCCTGTCTTTACTTGCTCAACGGTATTCTTCTTAACGGATGGACAATGCTGGGCAAGGCGGTGTTTTTTGAAAACATTCAGATATGGATGCTCATCCCATTATTTGCCTTCGGATTATACGTCTATAAAAAAGATTGGCATACCTTAAGCGACATCGGTAGCTGGAAAATGTGGGGGGCGCTCACCGTTTTCTTCTTTGGCTTATACATAATTTTGGTGCATTTTATTTATTTGCCCGGCGTTGAAGAAATGTACAAAGCCGTGGAAAGCAATACCTTGTCGGGAAAAAAGATGGAAATGCCCGCATTGAATGCTTCATTATTGATTGTGGCAATGCTCATCTGGTTTTTGTCGCCTTTGAGCAGCGTTTTTATTCTGATGTTTTTACTCGCTTTTGCCAAAAAATTTTTCAACCGTCCCAATCTCGTAACAGATTTTTGTTCCAGGCATTCCATAAATGTGTATATTCTGCATTATATCCCCATTCTTCTTTTTCAACACGCCCTGCTCGATGTGCCTATCGCGCCTTTTTTTAAAATAATCCTGATGGTGATAATCATCATCCCCGCCTGCCTGTGGTTGAGTCATCGCCTGGTTTTCCCTTATCCTAAAACGGCCATACTATTTTTTGTCGCGCTGAAATTGGCGGCCCTAGCCATGGGGTTTGAATTTTATTATTGGGCAATACTTGCTATTATTTTTATTTCCTTTGCCGCCGCTCTTTACGAATTCGCAAAATTCATGATTAACCGAAGTGGCAGCAAAGATACCGCATGACATCAAAAAATATCAACCGCATTTTTTGATGCATCATAGAGCGATGCCTGGCCAGTGAGCAAACAGCCCATCTTAATCTTAAAATGAAATTTACACCTTTTGTGTTTTGGGCAAAGGCGCCATGATAACGCGGTTGCGGCCGGTGCGTTTTGCTTCGTACAGCGCTTTATCCGCCGCTTCCATAAGACGTTCTTTATCTTTAGTAGATTTTGGAAACCATCCGGCAACACCAATACTTACCCGCAAATTAATGCGCTGTCTCCGATGCGTAAAAACAATTTTTTCTACCGCTTCACGGACGCGTTCAGCAACAATAAACGCGCTGTCGATCGAGGTTGAAGGCAAAACAATGGCAAATTCCTCGCCACCGATACGGGCAATTAAATCGCCGGATCTCGTTAACTTCTGCCGCAACGTTTCTGCTATCAGACAGAGGCATTCGTCGCCGACCAGATGACCATATGCGTCGTTAATATTTTTAAAATGATCTATATCCGCCATTAACACAGACACAGCCTGCCCCGTGTTTACGGCGCGCTTGATTTCGTTTTCCATAACTTCATTAAAATACCGGCGGTTGTAAAGCTTGGTTAAAGGATCGGTAATGCTCAAGAGGGAGAGTTCCTTATTGGCTTCTTCCAAATTATTCATGACGCGCTCAAGTTCTTTGGTTCGCTCGACAACCTGTTTTTGCAGATCTTCAGTTGTCTGACGTTGCAGGTGTAATAATTCCTCCTGCAGTTGCAATTTTTCTTTGTTTTGCTGCGCTATTTTTTTACTTAATTCCAAAGATTCTATCTGAGCCGCTTCTCTTGCCGTGCGCTCTCTTCTGATACGATCGGCCAGCGCCCAAGAAAGAAGAATGAATTGCAGCACAAAGCCGATCATTTGTCCGTACGCGGTGAAAAAATTTTGTTCAACAATACCCATAAGTCCCAACATAAGAATAAATGTTCCCGCATTCAGGAAGAAAATCGCAATCGTATAATACTTGGCCTGAACATTCCCCTTAACCCACAAATAAATGCAAGTGACTGTCCCCGCAATCGGGCTTAAAAGCGCCATTAGCTGCAACGAGCTTAAAAACGGCTTGTTAAAAATAAAAAAAGGCAAAACAGTTGCCGCAATCCAAAAAGCAAGAAAAATATTATTTAATGCGAGAACCCAGCCGCCGTATTGGCGAAGAGACAAAAAGACGCGGATAAAAATTGTCGCGGTCAAAAAACTCAGCGAAGCAAACAGCAAGCAACCATATTGCTTCAGCCACAGGGAATTGCCCCAAAAATAATATCCGCCCAGACCGGTGCCGGCCAGCTCGTATAGCACAACAGCGAAAATGTAGGCGGAATAAAATAAGTAGTTTTTGTCCCTGGTAAAAATATAGAGAAATAGATTATAAAAAAACATTATGGTTAAAATGCCGAGGAACAATCCCAGCCACAAATTTCTTTGCTGATCATAAGCGCGAAAGGCTACTTCCTGCCATATTTCCAGCGTTAAAAACATACCCGCAATCGATTCTACGCGTATATAAACGGTATGGCGCTCCGCGGCGGAAAGGCAGAAAGGAATCAATAACACGTGGTGTTTGGCCGCGCGTTCATCCGGACGGAGCAAATTACCCGCCTGCCCCCCTAATAACCAGCGGCCTGTTTTCTGATTATAAAAATGAACATCCACGCGGTCGAGAAGATTCTGCCCTATTTCCATTATCCAATGTTGACTACCTGAGACTTTACTTTCGATATCAAACCTGATCCAAACCGGAGGGTGAAAGTCGCCGAAACCAAAACTTTTTTTGCTCATGGGCAGCCAACGAGATTTCATATCCGCGCCGGCTGCCTGAAAATGACTCATGGGAACATCTTCAATAAGATATTCGATTTTGTCTATGGCTTGATAAGGTTTGTCATCGGCAAGATAAAAGACCGGTTTTTCTGCTTTGGCAATCGAAGGACACAGAAAAATGACAATTATCAAAAATAAAATAAGGAAATTATGATTTTTTACGAGGCGATGATTGTGAACTTTTTGTGTGCTACTTTTAAAAAGGGGCATAACATGTGCTCCTTTTAGTCATGCACGACAAGGGCTCTAATAAAATTTTTTATCTTTTGTTTATGGCAACTTTACGCCGCTAAAGCCGCTAAAATATTTCTTTGGGTATTAAGAGAATATATCGAAAAGAAAATTTACGTCAAGCAAATATTTTAATATATTTAAGAAGAACAAAAACGACACAAGCGAACTTACGCCTCTATTTCATAAGCGTGATAATCTTCTTTGGTAAAAAATCTTTTTTTGCCGACAACGGGAAAAAATTAAAAACGGTAAACAGTTTTTAACTGGAGAAAATGCCCTTTGGTCGAGTTCTCCGCGTACACATCATAAAGATAAGTAAGCGTCACGCCGAGCCACGAAAAGCGGTAATAAAAATCCGCGCCGACGGATAGTTTCTCCCGGGCGCTGCCGCTGACCGTTGAGCCGCCCTGTTCCTTGTTTTTGCTGATCATCCAGTTGACTGAAGGGCCCAACTTAAATTTATCAGTAACATTATAACCCAAAAGGCCCTGCAGATGCAGCTCGTCTCCCGGCAGAGTATCGGTGGCGTTGTTTTCCAACCGGAAATAATATTTTACCGCGGCGTCGACGCTGAACTTGCCTATGGTTTTATGAATAAATACCATCGGCGCGATATCATACTGGTTGGAGCCGATGTTGGCGGCTTTTGCCGCTCTGTATTCTCCGGTGGGAAATTTCATAAAAAGCATCGGCAAAATATCCACCTTTTTTATCGGCAGAAAGTAGCCGGCGCCGACGCTGATATCACCCAAGCCGAAAGATTCCTGATCCAGCGAACTGATCTTTGTGTAGCCGAAAGGAACAACAACGGTCGCCACAAAATCAGGCGAATAGTAGCACAGGCGCAGTATTTCCTGCGCGCTGAAAAGGCCAAAGTCTTTACTGAGTGATTTGCCGCTTTTGTCGGTCGTCTCATCGGCAAAATAGGCGTAGGTGTAAGTAAGGAAATAAAGGCCCTGCCGGGCGCGGGAGCCATCGTAAAAATTCACGGCAAAGGCAAGCCGGGGAAGCAAAACAAAGAGAAACAAAACAATAGATAAACGAAACCACCTGCGCAACAGCGTCGACATTTTTCCCCCTTTGAAAATTTTATTTGTGCCACGCTCATACATTACTTTTTGACAGATGCAAAGAAAAAAATTTTTGTGACCGCGATAAAACATTATTTTTGATATACGTTGTTTTAACGCGTGATTGGCATTATTTTCACCCCATGGCAAACGCCCGCGCACAGCATAAACGAATTTCATAAAAAATAATCTTCCCGAGATAGTCCGGTATAAAAAATAATTTGTTTTCGCCGGAAAAATTCGGAAATCCGTTTCGCATCACAATTTCTTTAATCCGGCATGCAATAAAGCAACCTGAAAAATTTCTTGTTTTTTAAAAACAATCCATCATAATGCTGAAAATTAATTGTGCGTCAAACAAGTGTTTTCATATTAAGGAGCAGAAAATGAGAAGCGGTAATTTGGAAAAGTTATGGAAGACGGAAGATTGGTGGTCTGTTTGGCTTGGCCTGGGCATTGTCATAACGGCGATTGTTGCCCTGTGGATGGGCGTTTCCATCAAGGGCTGGGCGGTTCTTCCCGGCAAGTTTACCGATTTCGGCCAGGTATGGACGGACTTGGCTAAAAATTCCCGCGGCTATCTCACCATCTTCTTGGTCTTGGGCATTATATTCAGTATCTCTATGAAAATCATGGGCCATAAAGTAAAGGATTTCATGCTCGGATTCATTATCCTTTTCCTCGGCTCATTATTCATTTTTTACCTTGCCAGTTGGAAGCTGATGGAAGATTTCAACTTGGAGGCGCCTCTGCTGGCCTTGATCATCGGACTTTTTATTTCCAACATTTTTAAAATTCCTGAATGGCTGAAGGTTTCTCTGCGTACAGAGTATTACATCAAAACCGGAATTGTTCTTTTAGGCGCGACACTGCCCTTCACTCTGATTATCAAAGCCGGACCCATCGCCATGATTCAGGCCACAATTGTTTCCGTGGTCACCTGGCTGACCATCTATCTGGCGGCAACAAAGATTTTCAAGCTCGAACCTCAGTTCGGGGCGGTATTGGGCGCGGGCGGGGCTGTCTGCGGCGTCTCCGCCTCCATCGCCGTAGGCGGTGCGGTAAAAGCCAAAAATGAACACATTTCGATTTCCATCGCCGTAGTCACCATCTGGGCAATCATTATGATCTTCGCGCTTACCTTTGTCCTGAAACAACTGGTCCCGGATATAATCGCCCCGGGTGTCGCCGGCGCGATTATCGGCACTTCTGAATTCGCCGATGCCGCCGGTTTCGCCGTGGCCGCCGAGCTGGCTACCCGCTTTGGAGAATCTCCTATTCACACTTTCACGCTGATGAAAGTCATTGGCCGCGATATCTGGATAGGAATTTGGTGCCTTATCCTGGCTTTTGTTTCCGTCATGTTTTGGGAAAAGGACAAAGAAGGGAAAGAAAGCGCCGTCGGCGCCTCGATCATCTGGGAGCGTTTTCCCAAATTTGTCCTCGGCTTTCTGGCGGCTTCCATAATCGTCAGCATAACCGGCACTATGGCGCCGCCTGATTACACGGGAAAAGCCAAGTGGGAAGGAAAATATAAGGGCAAGGAATATAAAGCTGATTTTTCCGGCTTCCAGATGCCGTCTCAATTTGCCGATCGGCTGACTATCGATGATGAGAAAAAAACTCTGGCTATTAAAGGCCCGGTTTCCGTTGATGACCTAAAAATCTTGGCAGGTAAAATAACCAACACAGATCAAATTATGGCCCTGAGCCAGCTTGCCGCCAGTTCAAGCTGGTTTGATAGCGTCCTTAATCCGGAAGTTATTTCTCCGATAAAAAAACTGCGCTCGTGGGCATTTGTTCTTTGCTTCCTCTGCATCGGTCTTTCCACTCGTTTTTCTGAAATGCTCATCTTCGGCATGAAACCGTTCTGGGCTTTCACCTGCGGAGTTATTGTGAATGTTCCTCTGGGAGTGGTTTTATCCACCTTTGTGTTTGTCGATTACTGGATAAAAATATGAGACGTTTGCGCCTGAAGGGAGACGCGCTGTTCAAAAAAGACGCTTGTATCTAACTGCTCCCGGCCAGGGAAAAAACAGCTCTATCTCGCCCGAACACTTTCCGGTCGTATGCATGAGGCATTTTTCGACCTGCGGCGTCATTTTATATTTAACGCCGAGACTCTCGAGCCAGCATTCGATACGGTACATGACCCCGCATTCATACTGGTCAATCGCGCCTATACGCTTGATTCCCTTGTATGCAAAGCACTGACCTGGGGCAAATTCCCAAGACATGACGTTTTCGCGGGGAAAACAAACCGTGCCGTTCATAAAATCCGGTATAAACAATTTCTGAGCGATGGCAAAATAATCTTTTAGCTTCTGAAAACTTTCCACTTTATCTTTTGTGAGTCCTATTACTTTTTTCGTGCGTCCGACTTCAAACGGCGCCAATCCTTTTATTGCTGCTTTGTTCAGCTTGTTGGCCTGCTCGATGCCGAAATTACTCAAACAGACAAAAAACCACATGCCGTCATGCGTCATCCAGCAGCTGTTTTCCAGTTCAATAATTTCTTCTTTGGAGATATCGGGCAACGATTTCATCAAATTATTTCGTTCGCTGTTTTTTTACTTCTATAAATAATTTATCAGATTATAGAAAGTTAGCATTATCAATGTCAAGGCAATAAATAATTTTTTATTTTATATTATTTCTGCTGTTTATCATTGACGTTGGATAAAAATTATGCGATAAATTCCGCGTTTTATGCATTGCGTCAATTCAAAATCACGGAGTCAAAATGAAAATTAAAAACATCCGGGTGATTTTAATAATCGCCATATTTATAATCGCGTTTCTGGCAATGACAGACTTGTCATTTTCCAAATCACCAAATTCGTCCGGCACAATTTCCAAAAAACCGGAAATTCGCTCCGCTGCCGCGCTGGTAGCTGATCAGGAAACAGGCGAGCTTCTTATTCAGAAAAAAGCCAATGCGATACTGCCCATCGCCTCCATCACCAAACTGATGACAGCGATGGTGGTGCTTGATTCGGGCGTCGACCTAGATGAATACATTACTATTGAAAAAGAAGACTTGCTCGGTCTGAAAAAACGCATCCGCGATCTCATGCCGGCAGGCACGCAGATAACGCGCCGGGACGCGCTTCTACTTTCTTTAATGTCATCGGACAACCGCTGCGCCCGCGCTTTGGGCAGAACTTATCCCGGTGGCATGGATTTTTTTGTCAGCGATATGAATTATAAAGCGCAGGCGCTGGGACTTGCCGAAACATATTTTGTAGAACCGACCGGCTTATCCAGCCACAATGTTTCTTCCGCGCGCGATTTGGCGCTGTTGGTGGATGCCGCGTATAAATATGACTTGATTCGGGAATTCAGCACTTGTAAAAATGCAACCATAGACACCGGCCGGCGCAACGTAACTTTTCATAATACCAACCGCCTGGTGCAAAACCCCGGCTGGCAGATAGGGCTTTCCAAGACCGGCTATATTGGCGCTTCCGGCCGCTGCCTGGTGATGCAGGCGGAAGTCGCACAGCGTTCTCTGATTATTATTCTGCTTGATTCCTACGGCAAGCTCACCCGCATCGGCGATGCGAACCGTATCAGACAATGGCTGGAGCAATTGGCTATCTAGAATTATCCCCGATATTTTATTTCATTTACGCAGACCAGTAGACGAACAAACATATCGCCTTTGCTTCATCGCAAAAAAAACGATATTTCAGCGCGTAACTGGGGCCTGCGGATCCCGCATCCATTCCTGCATACCGCCATCATAGAGCCTGACATTGGTATATCCTAATATCTGCGTCAAAAGATAAGACCAGATCGGACAGCACTGACCGGTGTCGCAGTAAGTAACGATGGCAACGGAACGATCTTTCCCCACAGCCGGTTCGGCGATGGCGGCTAGCTCCTCTTTGGTCTTGAAGGTTTTATCTTTATTGAAAGCGCAGGAGGTGGGTAGATTGAATGCGCCGGGGATATGCCCCATTTTAGGGATGCAGTCGAGTTTTTTTTGTCCGGAAAAATACTCAGGTTCGCGGACATCCAGTAAAACCAGCTTGCCCAGACCATCCTTGACATACTTTGCATCGGCAAACTTATCCCCCACATATTTTCCCTGAAATTTTTTCGGCTTTCGGCGTTCGATCTTTTGAGAAAGGGGTTTCTTTTCCGCGATCCACTTGTTGATGCCGCCGTCTAGTAGCGCGACGTTTATGATGCCCGCATACTGAAGGGTACAGGCGACGCGCGCGCTCTGGTAACTGAGCCTTGGCGTGTCCATGCAGCCAACGACAACCACCCAGTTGTCAAAATCAATCCCGAAATACCCGATGGTGTCGTCCAGATCATCTTTTTCGGGCAGGGATGAATACAATCCGTCTTTCATATAGGCCCAAGAACCGTAAAAGGCGTTTATGGCGCCGGGGATATGACCTTCGCGGTATTCTTCCACCCGTCGCACATCCAGGATTACCAGCTTAGGATTTTTCATATGCTCCATAAGCCAGTCAGTGGAAACAATCGGCGCCATCTCCCTTGCCCAGCCAGGACAGGGCAGCAAAAAGAATATAGCCAGAAGCGGAAGGATTTTTTGCAAAGTGATTTTTTTCATACTCCCTCCTGTTTATCAGAAATAAACTTAGTCCTTTTCCAAGTAAACCTCTTATACTTTTTTAGTAATTATACCACATCCTAAATAAAATATCTGGCCTATAAATAAACTATTTGTGGCGATCCGGCGCCATACTCTCCGGCATCTGGACAGCAATAACCTCACCTTTGGCGCATACTTTTCCCCCGGCAATAAGCTGCGATTCCACAACCACCCGGCGCCCTTTGACTTCCTTAACCTTTCCCCGTACTTCGAGCGGACCATCAATGGGAGTCGGCAAAAGATAATCCACATGCAAAGACGCGGTAACAAAACGCAAGGGGGGCAGCGTGTCCATCGCGCGGTTTTCCGCCTTATACTTTGCCGCTGCGGCCGTGCCAGTGGAATGGCAATCAATCAGCGAAGCAATCAGTCCACCGTAAACAAAACCGGGCATCGCTGTATGGTATGCCCTGGGAGTATAAACGCAGACAGATTCTTCGCCGTCCCAATAGCTTTTTATTTGCAGGCCTTTATTGTTGAGCTTGCCACACCCATAACAACAGCTTAAATCATCCGGGTAATAATCCTGAAATGCTTTTTCCTCCATGAAAGCTCCTTTGTTAAAAAAATTATGATCTCAGATAAAAGTAAGTTTTGTTCCGGCCATATTCAAAATGAATTTATCCGGCATCTGTTTTTCCATCGCCATAATCGCTTTGCGCCCGGTGCAATGCATGGGGATTACATAATCCGGCTTCAGCTTTTTTATCTCTTCTGATGTCCTGTCGATAATCCCTTCAAATAGCGGCCCGGAAAGATGAAAACCGCCCATCACTACGTGAATTTTATCAATACCGGTTACTTCAATCGCATGTTTTACAGTATTGATAATTCCCGCGTGCGCGCAACCGGAAACAATGACCAACCCTTTATCTTTAAGATTCATGACAATAGAAGTATCGTCTTCTATGGGATCCCACACCTCTTTGCCGTCTTCTTGCCAGTGGGCAATGGGAAAGCCTTTTTCAAAATCCGTTATACGTGGAATTTCTCCCAAAAAAAGAATCGTGGCACCTAAAAGGTGATATGGTTTATCACTTTCGATGAGCGAAAACCCGGCGTTTTCAATTCTCTTCTTTGTCAGTTTCGGAAAATTTATTTTCAGTTCTTCTGAATATTTTAGATAGCGTGGCGATTTAAAAGCGGATGGATGCACGACAAAAGGAACGTCCTTTTTTCCGGTCATGGCACCAAGTTTGGAAATTCCTCCCGTATGATCGCTGTGCCCGTGAGAAAGAGCCGCCGCTTCAACCTCGGACATATTGATGCCCAGCGTTTTGGCATTTTGCGCCGCGCCGTCTTCAGAAAAACCAAAATCAAAAAGAAGGGTTCGCGTTTTACCGTTAACGGTAGGTTTAATCAGCGCGGAAAAACCGTGTTCCGCCACAATCGAAGCGCGTATTTCTCCTTCCTTTAGCGGCGCGGCACGCGATATAACCGCGCTATTGTCCATCGCCGTCATTTCGATGAAGTTATCCTGTAAGGTCAAAATTTCAACTTTGTCCACAGCATGCAATTTTGCTGAAGCCATAATAATTCTCCTTCTAGTGATCGCAAAGATTGTCTCCACCTTTCAGCGTACCGGCAAGATATTCGTTAACAATGCGCTCCGGCGTATCTGCCGCCGCGCCGACAATCACTTGAATTCCCTGCTGCGCGAACAAATCCTGCGCGCGGCTGCCCATGCCGCCGGCAATAATCACTTTGGCGCCTCGCTCAGCCAGCCAGGGCGGCAAAAGACCGGGTTGATGCTCAGGAGCGGCAATGTCTTCGCGCTTGATTATTTTCTTTGTTTCCAAATCCACGTCAAGGATAGCAAAACTCGCACAGTGCCCAAAATGCTGGGCCAGCTTTCCTTCGACTAATGGTATTGCAATTTTCATATTATTTTCCTCCTGCTTTTATGAATTTAATTTTTTTGTTTTATCCGCATCAAATATCTGGTCTATTATCTTCTGCATAATTATTGCCGTGGGGCTTTTAGATTCATGATAAATAAAAACCTTCCCCGAATCACCGGAGCGGGAAACAGCAGGGTCCATGGGAATAGCTCCCAAAAAAGGCACGTTCATGTCCGACGCTATTTTTTTGCCTCCACCTTCCGGCAGAATCTGCGTTATCTCACCACATTTTGGGCAAACAAAACCACTCATGTTTTCAACAACCCCTAAAACCGGCACATCGAGTCTGCGGCAAAAACTGATGGATTTGCGCACATCAACAGCCGCCACTTTCTGCGGCGTGGTAACAATCACCGCGCCGTCCAGCGGCTGAATCAGCTGACAAATGGATAAAGGTTCATCACCCGTACCCGGCGGCACATCAACGACAAGATAATCCAGATCGCCCCATTGCACATCCGTCAAGAACTGCTTGATAACCCCCATTTTCATCGGGCCGCGCCAGATAACCGCGTCATCAGAATTTTGCAAAAGAAATCCCAAAGACATTACTTTCAAGCCGCCAAATTCTATGGGCAAAAGTCCGCCTGGGTTGCCTTGAAGATGTTCATTTTCCAAACCCAGCATGGTAGGCACGCTGGGGCCGTGAATATCAACATCAAGCAAACCAACGCTCAGCCCGTTCAGCGCCAGTGCTGTGGCCAGATTAACAGCAACAGTGCTTTTGCCCACGCCACCTTTTCCGGAAAGAACAATAATTTTATGTTTGATCCGGCACAGCGTTACCTGCAGCTTGCGGCGGTCCGCATATTCTTGAGGACTTTCGTTCTTTTGCTTTTCCCTAAGAGAGCAGTTCTCATCCTCACAGGAATCGCACGATTTCTTTGCTTCCACTTCACTATCATTACGCTTTTTCAAAGTGTTATTATATCTATTACGCGTTCTGTCAGCTACTATTAATGATAATGCCATTTCTCTCAAGAAAATATTTCCTTGTGATATTAAATGTTGTTATTAATCTCCGAAAAGCATTAATCATTATGGCAGCCATACCGGTGTTGGGCACAGGCGATACCGGAATCTTTTAATTTTCCGGAAAGCCAGTTTTCGGCCACCTCTTTTACGTTGCCTGAACAGCCGCGCAAAACATCTATGCCATGACTGTTCAACACATTTACAGCGCCCTCACCCATATTTCCCGCCAGCATGAGTTTTACCCCTTTTTCGGCAAGCACCTGGGCGATGTTGGATTTGCAGCCGCAACCCGCAGGCGAGGCCACTCTTTCTTCGGATAGTATATTTTTCTGATCATCGATAGTAAACACCGTAAAATGTTCGCAGTGTCCAAAGTGCTCATCTATCCTGCCCTGGCGTGATGGTAATGCAATTTTCATAATCAACTCCTTAAATAATTATTTTTCAGTACCTTACGATCTTCTTTTTCTTCCCCGGACACAACGCGCGCTTTCATTAAGAATAATTTCGCCACCTGCAATCTTCAGCGCTTTGCCTTTAATCAGGACATCGGCAATTTTTTTATGGGCTTCTTCAATGATTCTGCCGAATGTCTGGCGAGAAATGTTCATGCGTTTTGCCGCTTCCGCCTGGTAGAGCTGTTCATAATCTGCCAGGCGGATTGCTTCAAATTCATCCAAGCTCAAACTGACTTCCTCCAGCTCGGAAACGGGGATGCCGCGCGGTTTAAAATAGTTTCTATCCGGCATACCGCAAATATGACGATAACATTTTGGTCGGGGCATTTTCTTCCTCCTGGGTGTATTATTAGCATATGCTCATAACCTGTCAAGTTATTTTTTCATTCCCCCGGCGCTTTATAAAGTATAAATAATAAGTTATATAAAAACCCTGGAGGCTACTATGAAAAAAGATTTTCCGCCCGCCTGCGGCGAATGCGGGCTTACGAGAAAAGAAAGGATTTGCCTGAACCCGGCAGGCAAAGCATCCCCGGGATGCCCGACGGCTACGGAAAAACAAATGTTAGATGAGGCAAAAAGAATTTACGAAAATCAGTCAATTAAGGAATTTGCCCGGCAGGCCTCCATTCAGGAGGGCCAGTGCTACGCGGAACGCGACAAAAAACTATACATCATGCATCCCACCAAACCGCGGATTCAGGAAATTTGTGAGTTTGCCAAGAAAATGAACTACCACCGTCTGGGTTTGATCTTTTGTATCGGCCTGGCAAGGGAAGCAAAAATGGTGTCTGATATTTTATCCAAGCAGGGCTTTAAAGTTGTATCAGTCGTGTGCAAGGTGGGCACTGTGCCCAAAGAGGAAATAGGCATAAAAGAAGAAGAAAAAATATTTATCGGCCAGCACGAAACGATGTGCAATCCCGTTGCCCAGGCGCTGATTGTCAACAAGCAAAAAACTCAGTTTAACATCCTGCTGGGGCTTTGCGTCGGTCACGATTCATTATTCTTCAAGCATGCCGACGCGCCGACAACTGTGCTGGCTGTAAAAGACCGTGTTACCGGGCATAACCCGCTGGCTGCTGTTTACACTTCAGGCAGTTATTATGCATGGATAAACAAACTGGAAGATAAATGAAAAATAGATTTATCAGAAAAGAATATGAAACCATTGAAGCGATGCTCGGCATTTACTGCCGCGAACTGCACGGCACAGCCAAGCATGATGTGTGCGCAAAGTGCAGTAAGCTTTTGGCTTACGCCAAGGCACGCTTGGAGAAATGCCCCTATCAGGAACAAAAACCGACCTGCGCTAAGTGCCCGATTCATTGCTACAAACCGGCAATGCGAGATAAAGTCCGACAGGTTATGCTCTATGCGGGCCCGCGCATGCTGAAGCATCATCCTTTGCTGGCCATCCGCCACTTGCTGCGTGGCCGCAGGCCGGCGCCGTCGCCGCGAAAGAGTTGAAGCCGCCAACTCTTTATGCTATAAATTGAACAATCCCCATCCCGAAAATTGCGCATTACAGTCCCGAATATCAAAATTTAGGAGGTGTAGACGCGATGACTCAAGAAACAAAAAAAGAACAGCACGAAGAACAGCACCTGGAAAAACTCACCATCAAAAAACTGCAGGAGATAGCCGCGGAATTTCCCCATGAACGGGCAATCCACGACATGAAGAAGGAAGAACTTATCGCTTTCATCAAGCAAGCCAAGGGCATCAAGGATGAATCGCCCGCGCACAAACACCGGCACAAAGGCAAAATCAAAATGGCCAAGCCCGAACTAAAGGCAAGAATCCGCGAGTTGAGAAAACTGCGCCTGCAGGCGCTGGAGTCAGGCGAGGCAAAACAGGCGCTGACTTTGCGCTATCATATCGCCCGGCTGAAAAAACAATCACGGCGCATGGATTGAATTCCACCGCCTGAATAAATGATTTTTGCGTATTGGATGCCGCGAATAATAAAAAAAGGAGGAAGACATGGATGGGAAGACAGTCCGTGAAAGCTTGCTGATTATGGCCCAGCTGATGAACCCGGAAGACGCGAATCCCGCGGGAAATGTCCACGGTGGGGCAATTATGAAACTTATCGATAATGCCGCCGGCTGCGTGGCGGTGCGTCACTGCCGCTGCAATGTTGTTACCGCTTCCATTGACCGGCTGGATTTTCACAATCCTGTTTTTGTGGGCGATCTGGTAACCCTCCGATCAAGTTTAAATTACGCGGGCAAAACCTCCATGGAACTGGGCGTGCGCGTGGAAGCGGAAAATCTGCTCACCGGCAAAAGGCGTCATACGGCCTCGGCTTATCTGACTTTCGTCGCGCTGGACGCGCAGGGCCACCCCACGCCGGTACCGCAACTAATTCTGGAAACAGATGAGGAAAAAAGACGGAATCGCGAAGCGAAAGAAAGATTAAAAACCAGGATGGCCGAAAAAACAAAAGAAAAGCAATGCCAGAATGACATGATTTGTCCGGCCTATTAACCGCAATTCAAGTGACGTTTATCCGCCATACATGACATGGAAAATATTTATCACCGATTTGGAGGAAAGTTTATCCTCCGGCTTTAAAACGCGGCCATCGGCAATGAGCGTGGCCAGGCGCGGATGGGGAATTCCCAGCAAAGCCAACAAATCAGCCGCCCGGGACCCTGCGGGCAATCCCACATCCAACCCTTTATCCGGCAAATAACCTGGCACAACGGTTGTAAGAGAGCCAAAAAGTTTAACCTTAATCTTCATCAAGGCATCTCGTCAAACAGCAAGCGTGGTATCCAGCTCCTCGTCCTTAACCGCAAAGACCGTGTTATGGGGAGGCAGGGCTTCCTTATAATAAAATTCCGGCAGGCGGTCATCCTTGCTGGTTATACCTGCTTTCTGATTAAATTCTTTTTCCATTTTGATTGTCCGCACGCCCAGTTCGGCTATGGCGCTGCCTTCCAGCTGCCTGCCGATTTTCGCGCTGATGGCCTGCACCAGCGCCGCTGCCGCTTCCGGCGCCGCCAGGGCAACCGCCGCCAGAATGCAAAGGCCGATGCTGTCCATTGCCGCCATGGCAATCTGTGAACCGCGCGAAGCAGCAACCTGTCCCTCCGGTTTCAAGGGATCCAGTTTCTTGGCCATATACAAGCCAAAAACATTGCCCGCGGTATGATCGGCGCCCATCGTTGAGGTTGCGTAAGTAACACCCAGCCCCTGCATGGCGCGGGGATCATAAGCGGCAACGCTTTGCCCTTTCACCGCCGGAATGCGATGATGCTTGAAATGACGCCCTACCGCCTCTGGGCCGTCACCGAGAATTTTGCCCATTTCCGATCCACTGGCTATTTCTTCAACCATCCCAATTGCCGCCTGGCCGTCGCCGAATTTTTTGTAGCCCGCGTCCATCGCCACGGCGATGGCCACACCGGTATTCATGGTGTCCAGGCCGATATCGTCACAGAGGAAATCCAGACGCGCGATTGTGTCCAGATCCTTGATGCCGGTCATACCTCCCAGCGCCCAAATTGTTTCATATTCAAGCGAAGAGGTGACATACTTTCCCTTGCTGTCATTGAAAATATTGGAACAATGAATGGCGCATTGGGCGCAGCCCATATGCCCGGGGCCGCCGCCTCGCTCTTTCATGACTTTGCTCAACGCTTCGCCGCTGATGTTTTCCCAACCGTCAAGGACCCCTTTGGTCGCGTTGTAACTCGGAAAAGCGCCCATGGCGTTTATCGCCGCCAGAATTCCCGCCGTGCCGAAATTTCCCAAAAGCTGTCCGGTGAAGGGATTTTCTTTAAGTTTCTGCGCGAAAATTTTCGCCGCTTCTTTAAACGCTTCAGGGTTGGCGATGGCATCCGCGCTTTTGCCGCGCCTGTCGACAACCAGCGCTTTTAAACCTTTGGCGCCCATGACCGCGCCCACGCCGCCGCGCGCCGCCGCTCGGCAGGGACGGTCATCAACGTCGGAGGTTTGAATGGATGCCGATTTCATCAGATACTCACCGGCAGGACCGATGCACATAACCGAAATTTTATTGCCGAAGGAATCAATCAGCTTTTCCATCAATTTATAAGTGCGCATTCCCTTATAATCATCGGCTTTAATCAGGCTGGCTTCGCCTTTTTCATCGATGCCCAAGATGAACATTTCTCCCGGCGCTGGTTTTCCCTCCACCACTACCGCCGTAATTCCCAGATGTCCCAGCGCGGCGGCAATGGTTCCTCCGCCGTTGCTTTCCTTGATCGTGCCGGTAAGTGGACTTTTTGTGCCCACCGAAATCCGGCTGGTGTTGACGAAATTCGTACCGCTGAGAAGTCCGGGAGCGAAAATAAGCTTGTTTTCCGGCCCCAGAGAATCACACTTCGGCGGCACTTCTTTATTGATTATCGCCGCGGTCAGCGCCCGGCCGCCCAAGCCCATATATTCCCGAGGAACATCTTCCACGCATATGCTTTTTTTTGACATATCAACTCTGATAATTTTCATGGCCGGTCTCCTTTATCTATATATTTTAAATATTTTCAAAAACCACTAAAAAAGATGAATACATTGGAAAAAAATTGCCGGCCAAGTAGCGATAACGGGATGATCATTGCCGGCGGTTTCAGACTGAAAAAATATAAAGCAAAGCTAAAAAAGCGTCAAGAATAAAGAGCGGGATTCATCAGGCGCTTTTGAGAACGTGTTTAATGCCGGCCGCATAATCGTCAATGATCCTAAGAAGCCCGGCATTGTTACTATTTTCGGAAATAAGCCTGACCAAAGCGGAGCCTACGACAATGCCGTCAGCCAGCCGTCCAATTTCACGCGCCTGTTCAGGGCGGGAAATGCCGAAACCCACAGCCACGGGCAGTGATGATATTTTGCGGATTTTCTTTAAATCCTTCTCAATATCAGCAAGCTTGGGCGCCGCCGTGCCGGTAACACCGGTAATGGAAATGTAGTAGAGAAATCCCGTGGCCCTGGCCGCGATTTTTTTCGCTCTTCGCATATCGGTGGTCGGAGTAATCAAAGATATAAAATCAATACCCGCCGCGTCGGTAAATTGCCGCAGTTCCGGCGCTTCTTCCGGGGGCAGATCAACGACCAATACGCCGTCCACGCCGGCCTTGCGAGCGTCTTTCGCAAACTTTTCCACGCCGTAGGAAAAAATCGGGTTGTAATAGCCAAACAGGACAATGGGTATCTGCGATATTTTTCTTACATCAGCAACCAACTGCAAAACACCCTTCATGGTTGTTCCCGCTTTGAGCGCGCGCTGGGCTGCTTCCTGAATAACGGGGCCATCCGCCGTGGGATCGGAAAAGGGAACGCCGATTTCCAAAATATCGACGCCCGCTTTTTCTAGGGTAAGAATAATTTCTTTGGTCATTTCCAGCGAAGGATTCCCCGCCGTGACATAAACGACAAGAGCTTTTTCGTCTTTTGCGCGCAAAGATTCAAATTTTTCCGATATTCGTCCCATTATTTTCCTCATCTCGTTTTCTTGTCAGCTATAAAGTCCAATCATGTCATCGCGAGGAGCAAAGCGACGCGGCGATCTCGATTTGACTGGGATTGCCATGCCCTCCGAGGGATGGCTCGCAATGACAAATTGATCATGCTCTTCCATAAAATCGCCTTGACAAGAGCAAAATATCAAAGCAAATCATTTTCAATAATCGTCTGCGCGTCTTTATCGCCGCGACCGGAAAGACAAACTATTATTATTTTATTCTTGCTCAGCTTAGGAGCTATCTTCATCGTGTAGGCCAGAGCGTGCGCGCTTTCCATGGCGGGGATAATTCCTTCATAGCGCGACAAAAAAGTAAACGCGTTTACCGCTTCTTTGTCGGTAATGGTCACATAATCCACCCTTTCCGTGGCATGTAAATAAGCATGCTCCGGTCCCACGCCAGGATAATCAAGCCCCGCGGCGATGGAATAAGCGTCCCGCACCTGTCCGTGCGCATCCTGCAAAACATAAGTTTTGTTGCCGTGCAAAACACCCACCGCTCCGGCATTGATGCTGGCGGAATGTTGCGAAGTTTTCAGGCCATATCCCGCCGCTTCCACGCCGAACATTTTTATCTTTTTTTGGCCGATAAAAGGATAAAACATCCCCAGCGCGTTGCTGCCGCCGCCCACGCAGGCTACCAGCACATCGGGATTGCGGCCTTCTTTTTTTATAATCTGCCTTTTCGCTTCCCGCCCGATAACGGACTGAAAATCGCGCACCATCACGGGATAAGGATGAGGACCCGCGGTTGTGCCGATAATATAAAAAGTATCCCGCACGGATGATACCCAGTAACGCATCGCTTCATTCATCGCGTCCTTAAGTGTCGCCGTGCCGCTTTTCACCGGAATCACTTCCGCGCCCAGGATTTTCATGCGGAAAACATTGGGCGCCTGACGGCGGATGTCTTCCTCGCCCATGAATATCTTGCATTCCATCCCGAAAAGCGCCGCGACCGTCGCCGTGGCGACGCCGTGCTGTCCCGCGCCTGTTTCGGCAATAACTTTTTTCTTCCCCATCTTGCGCGCCAGAAGCGCCTGGCCGAGGGTGTTGTTGATTTTGTGCGAGCCGGTGTGGTTTAAATCTTCACGCTTCAGATATATCTTGGCACCGCCCAGTGCTCTGGTCAACCTGGTTGCGAAATAAAGAGGCGTGGGGCGCCCGGCATATTGGCGTTGATAATAATCAAATTCCCGCTGAAATTTTTTATCCTTCTGCGCTTTCGCATAAGCTTTTTCCAGATCCAGCAGCGCCGGCATCAATGTTTCCGCGGCGTAGCGGCCACCAAAAACGCCGAAATGTCCTTGCTCGTCCGGCATTGTTTTAATCATTTCCCTCTCCTTCGTGAAAATAGGTTTTCGCCCTGGGCGTCGATTTTTTCTTTTTCTAAAATTCTCATGAGATCAGCCATTTTATGCGGATCTTTTTTGCCGGGAGAAATTTCGACACCGCTGTTGATATCCACCGCATCGGGTACGACTTTTTCCATAGCCTGCCTAATATTTTTTCCATTCAGCCCTCCAGAAAGTATGAGAGGTTTTCTACCCGTTAAGCGTCTTGCCAGTTTCCAATCGGCCGACGTTCCCGTGCCTCCGTAAAGACCTTTATTCCGATTATCCACAAGAATAGCTGCAACCTGGTAAGCACAGGCCTTTTCCACATCTTCATCGTTTTGTAAAAACACTGCTTTGATTATTTGCGCTGACGGAAACTTTCGGCAAAATAAAGCTGTTTCGTCACCATGGAGCTGAATAAAATCCAGGCCGCAGTATTTTATCACTCTTTTTATTTCCGCGGCGCTTTCATTGACAAAAACGCCGACCCGGGCGATATGTGGCGGCAATTTCAGCATAATTTGGCGCGCGGCGGACGGTTCGATATATCGCGGCGAATTGTCGTAAAAAATAAATCCCAACGCCGCCGCGCCGAAATTCGCCGCGCAAAGCGCGTCTTCTTCATTAGTGATGCCGCAAAATTTTACCTGAATCATTTATCCCCGTTCCTGATAAATTCTTTCAGTTTTTTCCCCGTATCCGGCGCGGTAATCAGAGCCTCGCCAATTAAAAAAGATTTTATGCCCGCCTGCATGAGCAACTCAATATCCTTTCCGCTGTGTATGCCGCTTTCCGCCACAACGGCAGCGCCCGCCGGAATCTTCTTTTTCAGTTCGCGGCTCGTGTTGATATCCGTGACAAATGAATCAAGATTGCGGTTGTTAATGCCGATAATTTCCGCTCCGGCTGCAAGCGCCACGGCCAGTTCTTCTTCCGTATGCACTTCGACCAACGCGGCCAAACCAAGACCATCGGCCAGCTTCATAAATTTCTCAATCTTCTGACCCAAAACGCGAACAATCAGCAAAATAGCGTCCGCGCCGATAGCGCGTGTTTCATAAATCTGCAGCGGATCAATGACAAAATCCTTTCGTAGGACCGGAAGCGAAATCTTATCCTTGACTTGCGCAAGATAGCTTTTATGTCCGCAGAAATATTTTTCATCCGTCAGTACGGAAACAGCCACGGCGCCGTTTTGCTCAAAATTTTTAGCAATGCGCAGATAGTCAAAGTTCTCCAGAAATCTGCCGCGGGAAGGAGACGCGCATTTTACCTCGGCGATAATATTGCAAGGCCCGCTGCTGATCGCCTTTTTAAAATCCCGGCAGGCACCCAGCGCGGAAATCCTCTTTTCAAAATCCGCTTTGGTCACGGATTTTTTCAACTCTGACACTTCTGCTTTTTTTGTTTCGACAATTTTATCTAATATCATTTTTTTCCAATCGCGCATGTCATAGCGATAAGCTTTGCTGCAAAACCGTTTAATAATTGAAACAACTTTTAAGATTGCTTCGTCCCGGCAAACCGGGACTCGCAATGACTAAATAATATTAATTACGTGCACCTTAAGTGTTGCTCATTTCAATGAGCGCCTGCAGTTTCTTCACCGCTGCGCCGCTGTCGATGCAGTCCGCCGCAACCTTTATGCCTTCTTTTACATCAGCGGCCTTTTCCCCGGCGATAATCGCGAGCGCTGCGTTGAGCAGCACGATATTGCGGCACGCGCCGTTTTTCCCGGAGAGAACATCGCGGATAATCTGCGCGTTTTTCTGCGGGTCGCCGCCGCGGACATCCTCCAACGGATAAGTTTTCCCGAAATAATCAACTGGGTTGATGTTGTAGGTTCTGACAATTCCGTCATTTAATTCCGCCACGCGAGTTTCGCGCGACAAAGTAACCTCATCGAGCCCATCCATACCGTGCACGATAAAAGCCCTTTTTGTGCCCATGTTTTTCAAGACATCGGCAAACATCTCGGTGAGCTTAGCGTCATAAACGCCCAAAAGCTGCGCGGTAGCGCCCGCCGGATTGGTCAACGGCCCCAGCATATTAAAGATGGTGCGGATACCGATTTCGCGGCGCGGGCCGATGGCGTATTTCATCGCGCCGTGCAGTTTGGGCGCGAAAAGAAAACCGATGCCGATCTGCTGCACGCATTCCTCCACGATATCCTGATCTGCGCTGATATTCACGCCCAGCGCTTCGAGCACATCGGCGCTGCCGCAGCCGCTGGAAACGGCGCGGTTGCCGTGCTTGGCCACGACAATGCCCGCCGCCGCCACAACAAACGCGGTGGCTGTCGAAATATTGAAGGTGTTCAGCGCATCACCGCCGGTGCCGCAGGTGTCCACGATTGTCGTCGCGCAGGCGTTGACACGGGTGGCTTTCTGCCGCATGATCCGCGCCGCGCCGGTAACTTCCTCCACCGTTTCCCCCTTCATCCTGAGCGCCGTGATAAAAGCGCCGATCTGCGCGGGCGTGGCTGTTCCCTCCATAATTTCTTCCATGGCCTGCATCATTTCCGCTTCGGGCAGGTCTTGTTTTTTTACCGCTTTGTCGATGGCTTCCTTGATCATTTTTATTGCCCCCTTCCTTTGGTATATTTCAAAAAATTCCTGATGATTCTTTTGCCCTGCGGCGTCAGCACCGATTCCGGATGAAACTGAATACCCTCCACTGGAAACTGCTTATGCCGTAGTCCCATGATCTCACCTTCCTGGGTGTGCGCGCTGACCTCCAGACAATCCGGCAGCGTCTCTCTTTTGACAATCAGAGAATGATAGCGCCCCGCGGGAAAAGGATTGGGCAGCCCCGCGAAAATAGTCTTTCCGTCGTTGATTACCGGCGATGTTTTCCCGTGCATGATACGGCCGGCGCGCACGACATCCCCACCGAAAGCGTAGCCAATGGACTGATGCCCCAAACAGATGCCCATGATGGGAATAGCTTGATAAAAATCACGGATAACATCCACGCTGATGCCCGCCTCGCAAGGCGAGCAGGGTCCGGGCGAAATGAAAATCGCCTTTGGTTTCAATTTTTCTATTTCCCTGGGTTTTATCCGATCATTGCGAAAAACACGCACTTCCTCGCCCATCTGACCCAGATACTGGACAATGTTGAAAGTAAAGGAATCATAATTATCAATCATTAAAATCATCCTATTTATCTCCGCTTCCGTTTTTGATAACAAAACCACTTGCCGCCAGGCGCACCGCCTGCAGCATACCCCGGGCTTTATTTACGCATTCCTGGTGTTCCGATTCGGGATGGGAATCGTAAACAATGCCGGCGCCCGCCTGGACGTAAATTTTTTCGTTTTTCAAAACCATTGTACGGATGGTAATGCAAAAATCCATATTGCCGCTGAAGCTGAAATAACCAACCGCGCCGCCGTAGGGGCCTCGTTTTACTTTTTCGAGTTCGTCAATAATTTCCATGGCGCGGATTTTTGGCGCGCCGGTCAGGGTGCCGGCGGGAAAAGTCGCGGCCAGCACATCGAAAGCGTCCTTGCCGGGGGCGAGCTGCGCGCGGACGTTGGAAACCAGATGCATGACGTGAGAATATTTTTCCACAACCATGTACTGATTAACCTGCACGCTGCCCGTTTGTGCGACACGGCCTAGATCGTTTCTGCCCAAATCGACCAGCATGACGTGTTCCGCCCTTTCCTTCTCATCGGAAAGTAATTCATCAGACAAGGCGCGGTCTTCCTGCTCCGTGCCTCCCCTTCTTCTGGTACCGGCAATGGGTCTGAGCTCCATCGTATCTCCCTCGAGACGAACCATGACTTCGGGCGATGATCCGATTAAAACCAGTTCATCAAGTTTAAGAAAAAACAGATAAGGCGAAGGATTGACATAGCGCAGCGCCCGGTAAAGATCTACAGGATAACAGCGGCAGGCCGTTTCGAATCTCTGGCTGAGCACAACCTGGATAATGTCTCCCGCCGTGATATATTCCTTGGCTCTGCCAATGATCTTCTGATATTCTTCAGGAGTCATATTGGAAGCAAATGAGATATCATCACCCGAGGCGGCGGAATTGATTTTGTGGCTTGAGGACAGCGAAAGTGTTTCGATCATGGCATCAATTTTCCGGCATGACTCCTTGTAGCATTCTCCGAGCGAGTCCGCCTCTTCTGTGTAAGCGCAGGACACTATCTTTATCGTGTGGCGAATATTGTCAAAAATCATGATGGTGTCGCTGATGACAAAAAGCGCGTCATCAATGTCCAAATCATCATCAACACTTTGCGGCAGTTTTTCAAAATAGCGCACCATTTCATAACCCAAAAATCCTACCGCGCCGCCGAAAAAACGCGGCAGGCCGGGCACGCTCACCGGCTTGTAGCGATTCATTAAGTCGCGCAGAACTTTCAGCGGCTGACCATTATGCTCGCGGGAAGCGATTTTTGCTCCCTCCTCGACAAAAACCTTATCCCCCCTAACCCGGAAAACAGTTCCGGCATCGGCGCCCAAAAACGAATACCGGCCCCATTTCTCGCCGCCTTCCACGCTTTCCAGCAGATAAACGTATTTTTTATGCTGAAGCTTCATCAAAACAGAAACCGGCGTTTCCACATCGGCCAATATCTCCCGGTAGACGGCGACGAGGTTGCCCTTTTGGGCCAGCTTTTCAAACTCGGCAAAAGATGGTTGATGCATGCGTTTCTCCTAAAAACAAAAAAGGCCGTGACTTTTATCACGGCCTTTACTGGTATGGACACAAATAAAAAAGCCGTGAAGACCCCGAGAGGTTCTCCACGGCTTTGATTTCAATCAAACTTAATCAGCGGCGGAAAATCCTCCCTTTGAGGCTCCACCACCACCAGTTATTAAGTGATATTTTTACAATTTCTTTTTTCATGCTGTTTATCCGTAATTAACGGCGCAGTTTATAACAATTCAAAATATAGTTGTCAATACTTTTTTTCTAAAATAATTCAAATTTGGTGCGCTTAATTTTTTTTAAGCGCACCAATTCTTATTTAAAGCTTCGGTTTTTTACGGCTTTAGCGAATCATACAACGGGCCGTCATCAACGCAGGTTTTTTGCTGTCCCTGGTCATGCGGCACGCAGACCTTAACCACGCCTTCGCAACTGCCGCCCTTATCATCCTGCGCGGTAAAACCGATATGATAAACACGCCCATTGGCCGTGCCGGAGCGTTCCGCCCTTAATTCCAGAAAATTCTCAAAGCGACTTATTATTTTCACATCCGGTGAAAGATCATCCGTTTCCAATCCTTTTGCCGGCTCATCCTGTCTGATATACGGACGCAGCATGACCCTGACTTGGTCGCCGTCCGGATCAGTGACCCCGCTGATAAATACTTTCCGCCATTGACGATCCGGCGGCCGGAGCGTATCCGGCACGGCATAGGCTTTTGAACAATCAGGCGGCCGATTGCCGCTTGGGCTATCCCTATCCGCCGGCGCGCGCTTTACCGCGTCTTCCTGATGCCTGCTGCCGGGTGGCGCAACGGGAATGCTTCCCTGAACAATACCCGTCTCGCAGTTGTTCATTTCATCCAACTCAATGATTTCCTTGTTCGCGTCGGCGCAGCAGTAAATATAATGAATGCCCGGCTTTAAGTTTTTCGGCACGGGAACGGCGGCCTGATATTTACTGATGGCATTCGCCTCCAGGGGGGGCACGCACCTTTCCAAAATAACAATATCATCCGGTGAGGGCTGCTGTCCTTTGGTCAAATAGCAGCGGGTGACGCTGGCGGGCGCGGCAATGTCGCCGGTATTGATGGTCGACTCTTCCAAGGGAATCGTCGGACGAGCAAAGGGAATAGCGATCATCGGCGGGAAAAACTCGTTGAGCATCAAATCTGCCCCGCCCGTCCAGGTGACCAGTATCGGCATGCTTTCGGACATAATGTCCGGTTGCCATAAAATAACATCTGATGATATAACTGCCGCGACTTCCTTGACGAAACAAATGGTATCGGTGCCCAGTTTTGTGCCCTTGTAACTGAAAGACCAATTGCCGCCTTGGTCTGTTTTTCCCCTCCAAACCAGGCCTGAATGCGGCCCCGCTGTCACCAGAGCGGTGAGTGGAAAATTGCTTACCGGCTGATCGCCCTGTCTGACTTTTACCATTGTGACATGCGCTTCGTTGAGAAAATGCTCTCCTCTGTTTGGCGCTATTTCCACGGTTGGAGATGCTTTTGCCTGTTTCATTTGGCCGGAAAAATACCTGGCGTTGTAATAAAGCAGGCCCTGGGCTTCGGTGGTGCGCTGACTGAGATTGCTGTTTTGCAAGGCATTCATAAACTGCGTAATGATCTTCTGCGCGTCGGTCAGGCGGTTTTCCTTAATGGCCGTTGCGCTTTGTATGAGATAATTATTTAACTGCTGCGTCAGCGTAGCGTCTTTGAGCCAGCCCAGGGTGACACACTGAGAGACATATTCTTGCAGCATCTGGTTTATTTGCAGCGGCGTAAATGCCGGGGGAGCGGTAGGGCCGATGGTGGTGGCTATACAACCAAATGATTCTTTTCTTCGGCTATTAATTATATATGCTTGGTCATCCTCTTCTTCATTGAGAAAGAAATCTGTTGGTAAATTTAATTTTAACCAGAAGGATTTAAAAACAACTTTTCGAATACCGGGCAAACCGTAACTGATCATTTCCAGCTCTTCACTGGTTTGTCCCGGATTGAGGAGGTACTGATATTTTGTAGAAAAATTGTATTCCGCCCGCCAATTATTAACGACAGCATTGCCTATCAAACTCCAGCGTTTATCTTCTATACTTATGCCACCATTCCATAAGTTTGTATTTTTCCAAGCAATAGGAACAAAGAGCAAACCTCTTCTTTGGGCATTAGCATAAGTATCACTACCGGGCTCCGTATAACCATCCTTAGAAACATAGTCAGGAGTAACGCCATAATTTGGGACGGTAATATCAAGAGCAACTTTATGAATGCCGATCTTATTTTCTGTAGGATTAGTAACGGCATGGTAGTAATGATATATGCCATTTTCATCAAGGACAACGCGCGCCTGGATTTTAACGTTTTTGAGCGGCGGGGGAACTGTCTTTGGCGTAGGAGGCGCCTTTTGAGCAAAAAGATTACCAGAAGACAACAGGAACAACGCTATCAGCAAACAAAAGTATTTTTTTCGGTTCATATAGGCCACATTTCTTGTACCTAAAAAGGTTACGGTTTTAGCGAGTCATACAGCGGGCCGTCATCGACGCAGGTCTTTTGTCCTCCCTGGTCATGCGGGACACAGACCTTAACCACGCCTTCGCACCTGCCGCCTTTATCATCCTGCGCGGTAAAACCGATATGATACACGCGCCCATTGGCCGTGCCGGAGCGCTCCGCTCTCACCTGCAGGGGGCTCAGCGTGGCATCGGGTGAGGTATCTCCATCCCCCAAACCGTTTACCGGTTCATCTTGTTTGATGTAATTGATTGTAGTGGTTACTTTGTCGCCATCGGGATCGGTAACCCCGCCAATCGTAATTTTCCTGTATTTATGATTCGGCGGCCAGAGACTATTGGGTGTGGCGGATGCCTGCGTGCAATCCGGCGGACGGTTTTCTTCTGCAACCACCGGAACAAAAAGCTGGATAATAAACGTCTCGCAGTTGTTCATTTCGTCCAGTTCGATAATTTCCTTGTTCGCATCGGCGCAGCAGTGAATGTAGTATAAGCCCTGCTCCAGATTTTCCGGCACGGGAACTGACGCCTGATGCTTGCTGATTTCGTTGACTCCCAGAGGCGGCACGGCTCTCTGCGTCAAAAAAATATCATCCGGCGATATTTCTTTGTCTTTGCTCAGCCAACAGCGCGTAATGCTGGCGGGCGCGGGGATATTGCCGATATTTATTGTCGATTCTTCAAAAGGGATGGCAGTTCGTTGAAAAGGAATGCCGATCATCGGCGGGAAAAACTCATTGAGCATCAAGTCAGCGCCGCCCTTCCAGGTGACCAATATCGGCGGGCTTTGCGGTATCGTATATGGCTGCCACAATAATACATCGGAAGCAATAATTTGCCCCGCATCCACAGCTATAACGACAAACTGAATAATATCCGTGCCCAACCTTTCTCCCTTATAGTTGAAAGACCAGTAACCCTGCTCATTGGATGAACCGCTCCAGGCCAGGCCTTCATGGGGCCCCGTTATTACCCAGGCCGTAAGCGGATAACCGCTTTCGGGAACATAACCGCGCATCACCCGGACATGTGTCGTGTGCGTCTCATTTAGGTTGTGCTCGGCCTTGTTTGGGGATATTTCTACGGTCGGCGGGATTTCGGCCGTGATTTGCTGAAAAAAAAACCGCGCGTTGTAATAAAGCAGGCCGTGGGCTTCAGTTGTGCGCTGACTGAGATTGCTGTTTTGGACGGCGTTCATAAACTGCGTAATGATATTCTGCGCGTCGGTCAGACGGTTTTCTTTGATTGCAGTTGCGCTCTGCGTGAGATAGTTATTTAGTTGCTGCGTCAGCGTAGCGTCTTTTAACCAACCTAAAGTGACGCACTGGGAGACATATTCCTGCAGCAGTTGATTGAATTGCAGAGGCGTAAATGCCGGGGGGGCAGTTGGGCCGATGGTGGTGGAGACAAAGCTAAGGGTTTCTTTTTTGCGGTCTTTTTCAAACCATACTTCAATTGGCTCTTCTTCCAATCTTCGATATTCCGGAGGCCAATTTATTTCTGTCCAATCCGGCCTAAAAATAACTTTTCGAATGCCGGGCAAGCCATAGCTGATCATTTCTAATTCTTCACTGGTCTGACCGGGATTTAAGAGATATTGATATCTTGTAGCAAAATTGTATTCTGCTCGCCAATTATTAACGACAGCATTACCCAAGAGACTCTTGCGACCATCCTCAAGAATTATGCCTCCTCTCCACAAAGATGTATTTTTATAAGCTATGGGAACAAAAAGCAGCCCTCTTCTTTGAACATCAGCATAATCATCGCGATCAGGCTCCGTATAGCCTTCTGCCGAAATATGCTCCGGTATGATTCCGTAATTGGGAAAGGTGATATCAGTGTTAATGTCATTAATTCCGATCTTGTTTTCCGCAGGATTGGTGACAGTATGGTAGTAATGATATACACCATTTTCATCAAGGACAACACGTGCCTGGATTTTGACATTCTTTAGTGGCGGCGGAACTGTCTGTGCCCAAAGATGGTTATATATTCCCAGCAATAAAAATATCGTTACCAAGCAAGAGATATAAATTTTTCTATGCATATAAGCCTCCCTCCTACGATAATTTATTATAATTTAGTATTGTGTGCTTATATTAATACCACCTGTAAATCTAAGATGATTATAATCCCCTTCCTGATACATTAGACCTAACCTTTCAAGCAATTTATACTTTATGTAAATTTTTTCCCACTGTTTATCTGTTGGCCCTGTTGGTCGCCCGACACTAATCACACTGATACCCAAAATATCGGCTTCGATGCCCTTTCTATGGGATTTATGCGGTGTTTTCCAGGGCATCTCACAATCCAAAAGACCACCTTTTGGCAGGCTAATATCATTGATAACCAGTGGCCGACCAAGCACTTCATACCATTTTTTGGCAAGCCTTATTAATTCAAAATTAAAGTCCCATATGCCCCAGTGGACGGTCGGATGCATCGGCCAATTGTATGGCCGGTCATAGAGCATCCAATTGACCGGATCAATGTTGTCGGGAATATCCGTACATTTACTGCTCATGCCGCAGCGCACATAGCCGTCCGCCCAGTAGCCATATTCTCCTGTGGGCGGGAGCGGCTGGGGCAATTCCGAAAACCGCTGACAGGCGTATTTGCCGCCGCAGTGTTCCACATTTACATCCTGAAAAGTTGAACATTCCGTTGCCGATTCACACGGCGATACGAATCTCCAAAAGCTGTTCGGATCTTCATTTATTGCGGTAACTTTGAGTGTAATCTTTCCTGATATTTCACCGGAATGATAATAGAAATCATATATATAAGCGAGCTTCTTTTTTTCAATTCCGTTTTTGGTGTTGATTCCCAAGCATCAGTCAAACCGCCTAAAATGCGCACCGTCTCTGTGTTAATTTCGCTGTTATCCGGATCATTTTTCTGTAAGATCTCAGAACGTTTTTCTATATGATATCTATCAACATGACCACAGGGAGCATTGGCGCCGCCGGTGCAATTCTCCTCATCATGAGCTTTCGAAATTTTTACCTTAAAAGAGCACGGCACTTTTTCGCCGGTGTGTAGATTAACACACCATGTCCTTGTGCCAATTTTATAATTTTCAGGATATTTGCCGATTATTCTTGGTTCTATGCTTCTTGGCTCTGCGGTTTTTTGAGAAAATCCATCACATGGAAAGGCGAGAAGGGAAAGAATAAAGCAAATAAACAAGGCAAAATAGAAACACTGCTTCATACAAAACACCCCCTTAAAATCTGTTTTTCTGCAACTAAATTAACCAGCCACTAAAAAAACAACTTCCAAACTGCCAACCGCTAAAAAACTTTACTGCTTTTGTGAATCTCTGTAAGTCGATGTTCTAAGGTGAAACTATTTTTTGAATATCTTTAATGTGCTTGTGGTTTCCTCAATATATTAACAGAAAAATATGTCAAGGATTTTTTTCGGGGCATGAATCTTTAGCTGCCGGTTATAATATCCTTACATAAACGCTTGATTCATGCCCCAAAGAAGTAATTAATTTTATTTCTTTTTTATTTCTCCCAAGCCGATAAGCGGCACGCCGCCCGTGCCAACAACCTGCGGCAGTATTCCGTCCCATTTTTCGATGGCTTTGAGATTTGCTTCAATTCGACGCAATTCAATCAAATCAGCGGAAATATTTGCTCGCTGCAACCTCAGCGCCTCGGCTTCCGCCCGGGCGGCCGTTACTTTCTGATCCGCTTCTATTTTAACCCTTTCCAGGTCGCGACGCGCCTTCAGGGCAAGCTGCTCTGCTGTTTGTTTTGCTTCGATGGCTTCGGCGAACACTTTGGAAAAGCTGAACGCGACAATGGCAAAAGCATCCACCGCGATGTTGTAATCTTTTAATCTCTCGGTCAGCGACATTCTCATCGCCTCGCTGACCTGCGGCCTTTTGGTAATAAGTTCCTCGGCGGAATATCTTGCCGACACGGCTTTGACCACTTCAAGGATCGCGGGGTCAATAATGCGTTCTTTATAGAGCGCGCCGATAGTCTGGTAAACAATATTGGCCTTATCCGGAACAAGGTGATAATTAAGCGCGATGGAAGACGTGACATCCTGCAGATCGGCGGACGCCGCTACGGTGTCCGTAACCACCTTCTGCACCTTTACATCCATAATAACAATTTCCTGCACAATCGGCATGCGGAAATGCAGCCCCTCTCCCAAAACTTTTTCCTGCACGGCGCCGAAATTGAGCACCACTCCCCTTTGCCCTGGCCCCACCTGAACCCAGGGCTTGGCAAACAAAACAAACAAAAACACGATAGCCGCAATCAGTATGGGCGTCGGTATTTTTTTGACATTATCTTTCATGTTTCTCATGGTTCTTTCATCCATTTTTCATATCCTCTCTTTCTCTTTTTGATTATTTGATGCTCGCGGCAAGCGTACCGTCAAATGGCCTTCGGTGTCAAACAAAAACGGCCCCGCGGCCAATTTCCTCAAATTACCGGACATTTTTGCAATCCTGCTTGACAGGTGAAAACTTTTTTCTGTATATGTTTAAAAACTTTCCAGAAGGACCGGGGCATGGATCTGATCAATCCCGTATTATCCGCCATAAAAAATATCCGCATGCAGGATATACTCGATATCGCCATCATCGCCTTTATGATTTTCGCCTTTTTTACCTGGTTCAAAACCCGGGCTTCGCGCTTTGTATTACTGGGCATTATCCTCTTGGGGGCCGTCTACATCGCCGCCCGCTTTCTGCAGCTTTATCTAACCACGATTGTGCTGCAGTCTTTCTTCGCTATCGTGCTTTTCGTGCTGGTCGTCATCTTTCAGGAAGACCTGCGTTCGTTTTTTGAAAGACTGGCTCTGCTGGGGAATCTCCGGAAAAAAGCGCGCCCGCTTTCCGATCTGGAAAAAACTTCGGAAATAATCACTCATGCCGCGGTCGAACTGGCGAAAAAAAACATCGGCGCCTTAATTGTCCTGCAGGGCGATACCCATCTGGACCGTCACCTGAACGGCGGAACAAAACTGGATGGACTGGCCAGCGAGGCTCTGCTGGAGAGTATTTTTGATCCGCATTCGGACGGCCATGACGGAGCGGTTGTCATTAAAGGAGATCGGGTGACAATGTTCGGATGTCATCTTCCCTTGTCCACGAATACCGCAAAATACGGAAACATCGGACTGCGCCATACCGCGGCGCTGGGACTGGCGGAGCGCTCCGACGCGATGTGCGTTGTCGTCTCGGAAGAAACAGGAACAATATCGCTTGCCTATCAGGGACTGCTTACCAGGATAAATAACGCCGCGGCGCTGCATAAAGAATTGGAACGGTTCTACATGCGCAACGCTCCACGCAAGAAAAGCCATCCGGCCGTTGCCTGGTTCAAGGAAAACTCCAGGGAAAAAATTATCGCGCTGGTTCTGGCCTGCATCTTATGGTTTGCTTTCGGCTACCAGAGAGAAATAGTCAGGAGGAATTTTATCGTCCCGATAGAATATCGGAATGTTCCGTCGAGCTGGCGCATCGAAGAGCCGCGCCTGACCGAAGCAAAAGTGATCCTTCAGGGACCACAACAGGCTTTTTATTTGCTTGATGAACGTTCGCTGAAATTGTCTCTCGATTTGTCTTCCGTTTCCGCAACAAAGCAGGAATTTATCCTTTCGAAGGACATGGTCAACGCGCCCTCCAATCTCAGCGTGACGGAAATAAAACCCGCCAAGACCTACATTTACGCATCGCGCCTTATCGCCGGATCCTTTCCGGTTCAGGTTACCACGCAAAATGCTCTGCCGAAAAATCTCAGCCTGCAGAGGATAACCATATCTCCTTATAAAATCAGGGTGCTCTACGACTCCCGCCTTAATCCGGACAATATCAGACTGCAAACAGAACCGATAGATTTACAAAAAATAACAGCCACCGCGACGCTTGACGCAAAAGTTGCGCTGCCGGCTGGTGTTTATCTTCCCGATGGAAAACCGCCCGCCCTGCGGGTTATCATCAGGGTAAAAGAAAAATAGCGAACTCATCATTTCCAGCCTTGCCCGGCCGCTGGCAGTCACCGGTTCTGCGCCAAAACCAAAGTTATTGCATTAGTTTAAAAAATATGTTCAATTCCCAACTAGAAAACCATTTGAATTACAGGGAGGCCTTGAATATGGGAGTTTTTGCAGCAAGCGATATCGTGGAAGTCGCCATCAGAATTGAAGAAAACGGCGTAAACTTTTATAAATTTGCCGAGCAGATTGCCAAACAACAGGAAGCCAAGGAGCTCTTTGCGCACCTGGCGCAAGAGGAAGTGAAACACAAAAAAATTTTTGAAGAAATCTTCGCGAAAATTGAGAAGGACACACCGGTGGAAAGCTACAAAGGTGAATATAACGCCTATCTGCGCTCATACGTGGATAACAATATAATCTTCACCAAGGAAGCGATGGACAGGGAGCTTTCCAAAGTAACCGACACGGCGGCGGCTTTTGACTTTGCCATCCGCCGCGAATTGGATTCAATTTTGTATTATCACGAAATCAAAAAGCTGGTTCCCGCGGCGCAACACGGCACTATCGAACAGATTATCGATGAGGAAAGAAAACACTACTCTATTCTCTCCTCCATGAAGAAAAAAATGAGTTAGTCGTGGTTTATGACTGGGTTTTCCAGGCGTATTTTTTAAGTTTGTAACGAAGCATGCGTTCGGACATACCCAGAATTTCCGCCGCCTTGGACTGATTATCGGCGGCTTTTTCCATGGCTTCGGCAATCAGTTTTTTTTCCAATTCTTCCAGGGAATCCCTCAGATAACCGGGGGCTTTCTTGCTTGTATCCACATAAGGCGAAGAAGGCTTGAAAGGAAGATCAGCGGTGGTGATGTATTCGTCGCGCGCGATAACCACAGCGCGTTCCATGATGTTGACCAGTTCACGCACATTTCCCGGATAATTATATTTAAGAAGAAGGTCGCGTGCTTCAGCGGTCAGGCCTTTAATGTTCTTTTTATTTTCCTGCGCGTATTTCTGGATAAAATGATCGATTAACACGGGCAAATCTTCTTTTCTTTCCCGCAGGGGCGGCAGAGACATGGTGACAACCTTGAGCCGGTAGAAAAGGTCTTCACGAAAAGTTCCTTCTTTGACCTGCTCCTCCAAATCACGGTTGGTCGCGCTGATTACCCGCACATCTACACTGATATCCTGATTGCTGCCCACGCGCTGAAATTCACGCTCCTGAAGGAAACGCAAAAGCTTAACCTGCACCGTCGGAGTCAGTTCGCCTATTTCATCAAGAAATAACGTGCCGCCATCCGCTTCCTCAAAACGGCCGATGCGCCTGGATGTCGCGCCGGTGAACGCTCCTTTTTCATGACCGAACAATTCGCTCTCGAGCAAATTTTCGTGCAGCGCGACACAATTGACAATGATAATCGGTTTGTTCGACCGGGGACTGAGCTGGTGAATCAGCCGCGCCAAAAGCTCTTTGCCCGTGCCGCTTTCACCCTGAATCAAAACCGATGCCCTGCTGGCTGCCACGCGACCCGCCATGTTGATTATTTCCGCCATGCGCGGACTCTGATAAATAATTTTGTCGGCGGTAATTCCTTTTTTCCCCAGCTCTTCCCTTAGAAGTTCATTTTCCTTGATCAGCTGACGACGCTCCGCCACCCGGTTGACCAGAAGCAAAAGCTCATCGAGTTCCACCGGTTTGGTAATATAGTCCAACGCGCCCACCTTTATGGCTTCTACCGCCGTTTCAACCGTGCCGTAGGCGGTGATAATCACCACGTCTATTTCCGGGTTAATGCGCTTTATCTCCTTGAGCACTTCCAGTCCATCCATACCCGGCATTTTATAATCGAGCAACACCAGATCAAAGTGAGCGCTCATCACCGTCTTGATGGCTTTTTTGCCGTTTTCCGCTTCCGCCACATGATGATCTTCCGCGAGCAAAAAATCCCGCAGCATTTCGCGCTGAGACTGACCATCCTCAACAATCAATATATTCAGTTTCTGCATGGCGCTACCCCTTATCCTTCAGCGTGCGGTCATTTAATCTTTCCCGCGGCAGAAGCACCTCAAAGGTCGTGCCTTCGCCCTTACGGCTGATTACGCGAATATCTCCGCCGTGGCCCCGGATAATCTCACTGGCCAGCGGTATGCCCAGCCCCACCCCTTTTTCCTTGGTCGTATATTCAGGATTGAATATTCTTTCGATTTCTTCCGCAGCCATGCCACAACCCGTGTCCGAAATTCTGACCACAATGAAATTTTTCCCTTCTTTATCCACCGTGATGAAAATTTTGCCCTGCGCCGGTATTGATTCCATGGCATTCTTAATCAGATTGAGAAACGCCTGCTGAATCTTGTTAATATCCACCGGTATGACCGCCGGCGACTGCTGCCATTTTGTTTCAATTGTGATGCCGCGCGCCTGCGCCTCTTCGCTTATGAGACTGACTATTTTCTGCAGAATCTCTGTTACGGAAAAGTCGCGCAACTCCAACCGGCGGCTCTTTGAAAAAGACAAAAATTCTTCGATGATGCCGTTGAGGCGCTTTATCTCGTCTTTAATAACACCGGATAAATTATGAAAGTCATCGGTTTTGTCCGGTGCGCTTGGTTCAAAATCCCTCTTCAGCCGCTGCGCGGCCATGCTGATCGCATTCAACGGGTTGCGGATTTCATGAGCGACGCCCGCCGCCAACTGCCCCAGCGAAGACAGCCTTTCCGCTTTTTCCAGTCGCCGTTCCATTTCAATGATACCGGAAAAATGGCGGTTTTGATCGTAATAAAGAAGCCACATCGAAAGCAGGGCGATAATCGCGATAAAAATCATGAAAATAAAAATATTTTGCTTGCTTTCCGCGATGATTTTATCCATGGAACCGCGGTCAAGACCCATCCGCACTATACCCACCACCGATTTATCCAGAAATAGAGGAGCCGCCAGATCCAAAACTTTGCGCCCCCCAGCGTCTACTTTTCTGCTGGCTATTTTAATCTTGCCGGCGAGAATATCTTTGTAATTGAAATCAGTGCTTTTTAAATCGTGCGTCGGCCTGCCGACACTGCTGAGCAGTTTCTTCTGATCGTCGATAATCTGCACATAAAAAATACCGTGGCCTTCACCGATTTGCCGCATCCCTTTCTCCACAGCCACCTTCAGGCTCCAGTAAATCAAGCCTTCTTTATCCAGGTTTATAACGACCATGCCGCTGCCGTCTTTCCGGCGCAGGGCGACAAATCCGATTCCGTACTTCGCCCGGATTTTTTCCAATATCTCCAACGTACTTAAACGGCGCCCTTCCCAAAACAGCTCTCTGCGGTCAAGCAAATCCGTACGCAAAGGAGAGCTCTGATAAACTATATTGCCGTATCGATCCAAAACAGCCACGTACCATAAGTTGTTTTCCGCGGCAAAATGCTTTAGATAAGCGTCATCGACTTTATCCTTTCTCCATTGTTCATCGACTCTGCGTCCTAACTCCGTTATTGCCTCAATAACCCACCTTTTGGAATATGCCGCTTCTTCCCTGGTTACCGGGGCTGATCCGGATGGACTCTTTTCGGCAGGCGAAACAATACTTCTTAAGTTTTCTTCCGTTAACTTCTGCAAAACGCTTATCGTACCTAAGGCCTGATCCTCGAGAAAACCCACCAGGTTTGCCTCACTGCGGCGAATATCAAGCAAACCCATGATTAAGATCAAAGTGACCAAGATGGCGCTGACTATGCCCACCGCTAAGGGCTGCAGAAATTTATCTTTCTGACCAAGCCGGCCTTGCCTTTCCGCGACCAAGTCTTTTCTTCTAAAAAACCGCATTGTTATCCTAATTTTTTTATTTTGACGGCAATCTTAAGCTATTGACCGGAAAAGTCAACTTTTAATGCCGAAAAACTCGACATTTTTGTCGAAAACGAGCCTTCAAGATCAATAAACTTGCAAGATGTTGTATTAATTGTATATTTTGACAAAATACCTTTTTGTTTTCGACAATTCTTGCCGTGTATGCTGGTAAAAAAATTAACGCAAAAATGTAATCAAAAAAATATTTATACGTGATTTCGATAGCTTACGTTAAGAGATGCCGATTCGGCACGATACATGCTTAACATAAAGTAAATTGTTAATAATTGTCGACTAAAATAACGGGCATAACTAGCCGACAGCAGATTAACCTGAGGGCATTAAGCCTTCTCTCTTCACTCCTAGGGAGGCTCCAAAAGAGCCTCCCTTTCCTTTTGCGCAAAAACCAATAGATATTATCTGCCGCCACTTTTTTTTGCTCTTTCCCAAGCATCCATTCTCTTTTTTATTGTCTCTTCAAAACCCATGCCTTTGGGACGGTAAAATGATTTTTGGCTGATTTTTTCCGGCAGGTATTCCTGCGCGGTATAAGCGTCTTCATAATCATGCGCGTATTTATAATCTTTGCCGTAATCGAGTTCTTTCATTAATTGCGTGGGCGCGTTGCGTATATGCAAAGGTACAGGGAGGTATCCTGTCTGTTTTATCTCATCCTTCACCAACCCTAATCCGGCATAGAGCGCGTTGCTCTTCGGAGCGGTGGCCAGATAAACAGCCGCCTGCGCCAAAGCCAATTCTCCCTCCGGCAAGCCAATAAAGTGATAGGCCTGCTGCGCTGCCATGCAAACGACCAGCGCCTGCGGGTCGGCCATGCCCACATCTTCCGAGGCAAAGCGGATCATGCGGCGGGCGATATACAAAGGATCCTCACCGGCGGTAAGCATCCTGGCCAGCCAATACAGGGCGGCATCGGGATCGCTGCCGCGCAGACTTTTATGAAAAGCGGAAATTAGATTGTAATGTTCCTCTCCATTCTTGTCATATAACAGAGCCTTCTTCTGCAACGCTTCACGGACGAAATCCTGTGTGATGTTTCTTTTTTCCGCGGGAAGATTCTGCACCATTGAAACAACCGCCTCCAGATTATTCAAGGCGCTGCGTGCGTCTCCATCGGCAAGACGAACAAGATAGCGAATGGTCTTTTCATGCATCTTTACCGCATATTTTCCCAATCCTTTTTTCTCGTCGTTAAGGGCCCGCTCGACCATCGTCATAAGTTCTTCCTCGGAAAACGGCTTTAAAACCAATACCCGCGCGCGGGACAAAAGCGGGGCAATAACTTCAAAAGAAGGATTCTCCGTGGTCGCGCCGATTAACGTGATGAGGCCGCTTTCCACGTGCGGCAGAAAAGCGTCCTGCTGCGCTTTGTTGAAGCGGTGAATTTCGTCGACAAAGAGGATCAGCTTCCTGTTTTTTTCATCCTGCAGCTGCTTTGCCTCCTCGATGACCGTACGGATTTCTTTCACGCCGGAAAGCACCGCCGAGAAACTGACAAATTTCGATCTGGTCTCCGCGGCCAGAACCCTGGCCAGAGTCGTTTTTCCCGAACCGGGCGGACCCCAGAAAATCATGGAAAACAACCTATCTTCTTCCAGCGCTCGCCTCAGCAGGCATCCTTCGCCCGTCAGATGCGGCTGGCCGACATATTCAGAAAGCTTTTGCGGCCTCATTCTTTCCGCCAACGGCGCTTTTTCCCGGGCATCGCCGCCGGTATTCATACCGAATAAATCCATGGTTTTCATTTTTGCCTCTTGGCCTGTTCAATAAGCTCAACTAATGTCAAAACTTTCTCCTTTGGCTCCGCGCCGGCAAAACGGCTCCATTGAGCAGACGTTAACGCGCGCCTGAGAACATCTATTACGTCAAAAGCCGCATCCCAACAGGCAGCAATCCTCGCGCATGGCAAATCGCCTGCTTCCCGCAGGCAATAGGAAAAAGTCATTTCGTCACCCAGCTTCGGGCAACGGATCATTTTTTTATCATGCTCGGTCTTCATGAGGAAAAAGCTTGGCGAAAAAAAGAAAAGCCGTCAAGAACTTTGTTTTCCTGACGGCTTTTTGATGATTCACGGTCAATGCTTAAGGCTTCGGGAAATCCTTAATGGCTAAAAGAGCCTTTTGTATCTCTTCATCCGGCAGCTCATATGCCTGAAGTTTTCCGGACAGATAAGCGTCATACGCGGCCAGATCCACCAGGCCATGTCCGCTCCAGTTAAAGAGAATAACTTTTTCCTTGCCTTCTTCCTTGGCGCGCATAGCTTCGTCAACAACGGCCGCCAGCACATGATTTGTTTCCGGGGCCGGAATAAAACCTTCCGAACGCGCCCATTTAACACCGGCGTCAAAAGTCTTGAGCTGGTCATAAGCTCTGGCTTCGATAATTTTTTCCTTTACCAGATGACTGACGATCGGCGCCATGCCATGATAACGCAATCCGCCCGCATGAATCGGCGCGGGAATGTAATCATGTCCCAGCGTGTACATCGGCAAAAGCGGCGTTGATTTGGCCAGATCTCCGAAGTCATAAGCGAAGGGCCCCTTCGTCATGGTGGGGCAAGAAGAAGGCTCGGCGCCAACTACTTTCACTTTTTTACCGTTGATTTTATCACAGACAAAAGGCATGGCGACACCGGCAAAATTGCTGCCGCCACCGCAGCAACCCATGACTACGTCTGGATAAACCCCTATTTTTTTAAGCTGCTTCTGGGCTTCCAGGCCTATGATCGACTGGTAAAGGAGCACGTGATTGAGCACGCTGCCCAGCGCGTACTTGGTGTTGGGCGTGGTGACGGCGTCTTCAATAGCTTCACTGATGGCAATACCCAGGCTGCCGGGAGAATCAGGATGCTCGGCCAAAACATTGCGGCCGGCCTGCGTCAGATTGCTGGGAGAAGGTATGCATTCGGCGCCCCAGGTATTCATCATCAGCCGCCGATATGGCTTTTGTTCATAACTGATTTTCACCATGTATACCCGGCAGGGAAGTCCGAACATTTGACAGGCCATGGAAAGAGCGCTGCCCCACTGGCCAGCGCCGGTTTCGGTGGTGATGCGCTTTGTTCCGGCAACTTTATTGTAATAAGCCATCGGGATTGCCGCGTTGGGTTTGTGCGAACCGGCGGGACTCACACCTTCGTGCTTATAATAAATCTTCACCGGGCAATTCAGAAGCTTTTCGAAGTTGAGCGCGCGATACAGAGGAGAGGGGCGCCACAACAGATATTTTCGCAAAACTTCTTCGGGAATATCGATCCAGCGCTGGCTGGATGCTTCCTGTTCAATGATATTCATGGGAAAAATGGCCGACATATCATTGGGGGTAATCGGCTGTCCTGTCCCCGGATGCAGAGGCGGCCTCATCGGGGTGGGCATATCCGCGACGATATTATACCACTGCTTGGGTATCTCGCTATCATCTAACAATACTTTAACCTGATCCATATGTTCTCTCCTTCCAAAATTATTTGAAAAATGCTGCCAAAAAAAATGCCATGGATTATTTTCCCATGGCATTTGATTTTATTTTCCGGAGTCATGGGAAGGAACCTCCCCGCCCATACTCACTTTTTGTCCGAGCTTATGGGCAGATATTTTCTATCTGCCACCACCAGTTATTTAAATAATTTGCCGACATTGTTTTCTCAAATTATTCTTGATGGCAGATTTCGTAGCACAGCAAATAAATAATTGTCAAGACCAATTATTTAGCGGAAAAATGACCCTAAACATGATTGCGCAGCTTGAGCTCAAAAGGGTGCGGGTTTAAATATGTCTGAGCTTTAAGATAAGGCTCATTGTATTTGCGGACATAATGACCAATCAAAGAAACAGGAACAACAAGCGGCACATAACCCTTCTGGTATTTTTCAATTATATCCATGAGCTCCTTTTTTTCATCGGTGGAAAGCTGTTTTTTAAAATATCCCATCATGTGCTGCAGGACATTCGCGTGCTTTTTGGGCGTAGCTTTCGAAGACATGGCCTCCAGCAACAACTCTTGATACTTCGCGCGCATTTCCGGCACAGACATGCTTTTCTGCCCGGCAACAAGCCGTCCCATGAGCTGATAATATTTGGGGCTGTGCGCCAAAATCAAAAATTTTTGCGCGGCGTGAAAATCAACCAGGGCCTTTCTGCTTTTATTTTGCCGCAGAGATTCTCGCCACCTCTTGAGAACAAATATTCTTTCAATAAAATTTTCCCGCAATTCAGGATCGTGAAGCCGTCCTTCGTCTTCCGCCGGCAACAGCGGAAAACGCTCCATAAATATACGGGCGAAAATTCCGACGCCCTGTTTCACGGGCATCTTATTTTCATTGTAAATTTTCACCCTTTCCATGCCGCTCGAGGGGGAATCACTTTTAAAAATAAAGCCGCAGAGGTCTTCTTTTTCCAGTTCACGGACGCGCTTTTGCGCCCAGTTTACCATGCGCCTGGTCATGTCCACTCTGGTTCGGGTGGTCAGCAGACGCTCTTTGCCGGGTTCTCCTTCCAGATGCATGGATTCGCGGGGGATGCCCAGGCCGCACTCAACTTCCGGACACACGGCCAGATACTCCACATACTGTCCCAGCGTTTCTTTGAGGAACCTGTCCAGCTTATGCCCGCCGTCATACCGAACATTTTCGCCCAGCAGACAGGCGCTTATTCCCAGTTTGATTTTTTCCATTTTTAATTTCTCTTACAGGAAAATTTCTTTATCGCGGCGGTACCAATAATTGGGAAGTATGCGGTACATAAACCGCGAAAGAGGCCCGATGTATTCCTTGGTCCGTTTGTCATACTGACAGGCGTGAATGATCATATCTTTTATTTTGCTTTTTTGACCAGCTTCGTTAAAGAGCTTGTAAGCGCAGGTGAACAGCGGGCTATACATATTTTTCTTTTCCAGGTATTTATGCACATTTCTTATTGTATTGGGACCTTCCGGCATGCCGTCAATTCTCTCCAGGACACGCAAGTTTGTTTCAATAGGATTGCCTGAGTAAAGCTCGTAAAAATATCTGCCGTAGCGGTAATTCTTGCTGGCAATTGATGAGATGGTCACATACAAGTCGCCCACACCCGCCTGGCTGTGAAACGCCTGAAAATGCCCGCCGAGAATTCGGGAAAGCGAACGGATTTCCACGCCGGCGCGCGCGAAAAGCGTTCCCGGCATGGAACTGCCCAAATCCAGACAATCCGCCACGCCTTTGATGTTGGCGACGATATTTTTCAGCGCGCCGCACGCTTCCACTCCCACAATATCGAAATTATAATAGGTGTTCAGTTCCCGCCTGTTAAATTTCAGAAAATACTCCCTCACCATATTGGCGATTTTTTTCTTGCCGGCCACGGTAAGGCAAATCGGATTGCCCAGCGCCAGGTCAACGTCAAAAAAGGGGCCGCCGATACAGACGATTTCGTACTTATGTTTTATTTTGGATAAATTGTAATTGATCATCTGTGAAGGCGTAACGAGATCTTTGTGTATTTCGTCGGAGATCAGGCCTTTGATGGGAGAAATCAGACAGGTGTATCCGGCCTTCTTTTCGATCAGCGGCTTCATGTAATTGAGCAGTTCCGTCAGACGGTTCATCGTTACGGTGAGAATGATGAAATCATTGTTTTCGACGACATATTCTAGGTCATTGGTGGCGACAACGCTGGGCGACAACAACGGCACGTTCTCCATACCGCCCAGGCGATCGGCGAGATCCTTGGTGAGATGCAGCGGATTTAAATGATCTCTGTTAATCGCCTTGCAGACTTCCGCATCATGATAGTACATGGTAACACGTTTTTTATCGCGCCCGAGCTTGTAGGCAAAAGAAGTTCCGAGACGGCCGGGCCCGATGATGGCCACCTTGCTTATGTCGAAGTTGGAAATTAACATTAAATAAGCCTTTTATAAAATGATGTGCTATTATAAGAAATAATGGCATTCTGTCAAACGATAATAGCTCTTTTTTAATAAATAAATGAAGCAAATCGGACGCTTGTTTTATATTGCAATATCATCGGGGATTGTTTAAAAAAACGCTAAATTGAATGACTCCCTAGCAATAAATATTAGTGGCGGAAAAAAATTATAAACAACAACAAAAAGAAACATTGTATTTTATGCCTTAAAAACAAATAATAACTGATATTGACGTCTTTACTGCATTAAAACATATGAGTAAATTAAACGCGCAGCCGCAAGAAAAAATAACTTATTCCCCCGGCGGACATATTAAGGAAAAAAAATATCTGCTGGAAGGCAAGTTGCACGGGGAATATATTTCTTATTATAACAGCGGGCAGATTATGGCCCACCTGCACTTTGTACGCGGTAAAAAGCATGGCGACGCGGTTAATTACTACGCCAACGGCCAGATAAGAGAACAGGTGCGTTTTGAAAACGACAAAATGGAAGGACCCTACATTTGCTATTACGAAAATGGCCATGTCAGGGAAGAGGAAAACTACAAAGCCGGAAAACTGCACGGCCGCTACCGCCGCTATTATAAAACGGGCGAGCTAAAAGAAGAGGAAAATTTCAAAGACGGAAAATTTGACGGCGAATACATCAGCTTCTACAAAGGCGGCCAGATTAGAGAAAAAGGCTGTTTTTTGAATGACAAGCGACATGGAGAATATATTGCTTACCTGAAAAACGGCCAGATTAAAGAACAGGCAACCTATAAAAACGGCAATCTCGTGGGAAAATTTTATTGCGCTGCTGACGAAACCGGTGCGACGGAAGAGACGGAAAAGGAAAACGGCGAAAACGCCTGGGAAGAAAAGGATATCGCCGGCCTGCTTAAAGATCTGGCTAATTTTGACAAAAACAACAAATAAAATACGCTCAGGAGAAGGAAAAAATGATCGGTGAAATCCTTATCCCTGTCGATGGATCCGCCAACAGCTTCAAGGCGCTGGACTACGGAATTTATATCGCCAAAAAACTCGGCGCGGCGATAACCGGTCTTTATGTTCTGGATGCCAATCTGATTCAGGGACCCATGCTGACGGATATTTCCGGTTCCGTAGGCATGCCCCCTTACGACGGATTCTTTGAAGCAATCGAGACTTCCCTTAACGAAAAAGCTGATTTTATTTTAAAGGATTTTCAGCAGCGCTGCCGCCAGGCGGGACTCAACGCTCAGACAAAAAAAACCATCGGGAAAATAGGCCCGGCCATTATTGAGGAAGGCCAAGAAGCCGATTTGATCATCATGGCCAAAAAAGGCGAACATTTTCATCTCCGCGAAGGCGGATTGCTGGGCTCGGTAGCCGAAGCGGTTGTCCGAAATTCCGGCAAACCGGTCATGGTTACACCCGAAAATTACCTCGAAATAGAAAGCATGGCTGTCGCGTTTGACGGCAGCGAACCGGCAAAAAAAGCTCTTTGTTTTTCTCTGCGCCTCGCTGATAAAACCGCCTGGCCGTTAACGGCGATTATTATATCCGCGGACGAGAAAAAAACCGCCGCGCTTTCGGGCGAAGTGGAAAGCATGCTGGAAGACCAGACTATTGACGCCGATGTGATAATCATGCAGGGGAAAGAAGCGGAGGAAATAACAAAATACCTAAAAGAGGGCGCGGTAGAATTATTGGCGATGGGGGCGTTCGGCCATAACCGTCTGCGCGCGCTGCTCATGGGGAGCACAACCTCGCAGATTATTCGAAAAAGTCCGGTTCCCGTATTGCTGACACGCTGAGTTTTAATCAAAAATAATATTACAGGCCTTCTCTCTTTACCGCCTGCTGAAGAGAGTCCAGCAAATCATATCTTGTTAAATCATACTGTATCGGTGTGACAGTTACATAACCCGCGGCCAGTGCCTGAACATCAGTGTCCGCCTGATCCGCGCCTGATTTGTACTGCCCGGAAACCCAGTAGTAAGTGTTTTCTCTGGGATCCACGCGTTTTTCAAAAGATTCCATAACGTTTCCCCTGCCTTGCTTCACCACAACCACACCTTTTATTTCCTTCTCGGGCAGGCAGGGAACATTCACGTTGATGGCGCTGCCGCGCAGATAAGGGTTGCTCAAAATCAGCCAGGCCATTCTGCGGGCGATTTTTGCCGCGTACGTAAAATCCGCCTCTTTATGCGTATCAAGCGAAACCGCCAGGGAAGGAATGCCCATAATCGCCGCTTCGGTGGCGGCGGAAACAGTGCCGGAATAAATCACGTTGATCCCGGCATTTGAGCCGCGGTTGATGCCGGAAACGACTAAATCAACCGGCTCTTGCGCCAGCTCTTTCACTCCTATTTTTACGCAATCCGCCGGCGTGCCATATACAGCGTAACCCAAAAAATTATTGTTTTTCGTCGCGCGGCGCACCATGAGCGGACGAAAAATGGTTACCGCGTGTCCCACGGCGCTCTGCTCTATTTCCGGAGCGACAATCAGGCATCGCGCGTCACGGGAAAGTTCTTCATAAAGAGAACCCAATCCTTTGGCATAAATCCCGTCATCATTAGTCAGCAAAAACATTTTCAATATACCCTTTGGCGTTCAGCCTTTGTCATTTGTCATTTTTCTCTAATCTTTAGTCTTTGGCCTTCCTTATTTCACCTGTTCCAGTTTGCCGTTTTTTATTTTCAAAATAAAAGGTGTTTTTTGGGAGACGCGATCATAACCAAAAGAAGTCGTTCCCGTCGCGCCGTGATATGCATCCATGTTCACCAAAGAGGCAATTAACTGCTGTCTAGTACGGATATCTCTCTTTTCGATGGCACTGCAAACAATTCCCGCCGTGTCATAAGCGAGCGCTTCGATATTCTCCGGATCGCGGCCGTAGGCTGTGTAAAAAACATCCACAAAGTCATTCGCCTCCCGGTAGAAAGTATAGGGGAAAAAACTGTCGGCAAAAACCGCTCCTTCCAGGTATTCCGCGCCTCTTTTCAACAAATACGGCGAATTCCAAAGACTGGTGCCCATTAACTTAATATCCCGCACATCGTAAAAAGCAAGCTGGGAGCTGATCATCTGCACCCGGCGATAGGAGTCGGGAATAAAAAGAGCTTCAAAGTCCAGGGAGATTTTTTTCCTTGGCTCGGTTTTTTTCGTTGTTTTTCGGGCTAAAGATATTTGATAGCCGGTCAGCTTATTTATTTCTTCCGTAAAATCAGTTTTATTGACGCCGTAGGGCACCATTTTTTCCAGCCTTCCTCCCACGCGCGCCACTTCTTCGCGAAAAATTTTCATCATTTCTTCGCCGTATTCGTCCGCGGGATACAAAGCGGAAAAAATCGCGCTGTTCATATTATTCACCGCGTAAGAAACAATAGCCCGCACCTGCTGGGACGGGGTCAGGAAATGCTGGAATACATATTCGCTGGCCAGCGAAACTCCTTCACGTGAAGTGATCAAAATAAGCGGCACCTGCAATCTCTCCGCTTCACGCGCCGCATCCGGCGCTTCCGCCGCGCCGACCACGGCAATGATCGCGATGACATTCTCCTTTTCCGCCAGATATTCTATGGCCGCCTTTGTTTGCTGGGGTGTGCTGCGCGAATCCTGAGCGATGATTTTCCATGGAGATTTGTTTCTTGCCTCAAAAATCCCCGCCGCTAACAAAATCGCTTCCAAAGATTTGCCGCCCACTTCGGCGTGCGGCCCGGATAAAGGCAAAACACAACCGATGGAAAAACGGTTAATTTCACGGACAAATGGCGCGAAAAGAGGACGCTCACTATCCGGAGGTTTTCCCGGAGGAGTTACTTCTTCCGTCGCGGGCGCGCCCGGCTCCTTAACCACTACTTGCGGCCTGGCGCAACAGGCAAGGAAAAGCACAAGGAAAAGGATAATCACGCGGAAAATAATTCTGCGATTTTTCATTTTGCCTCCTTGATAATAGCCAGCATATATTCACGAATATCGCGGGCTAATTTGTGATTTTCCACCAGCAACGATATTTCATTATTATACTTAAGAGCTGACTGCGTCAGATTATGGCTGCCCAGAATAACCAGCCGTTGATCAATGACGATCAGCTTGGTATGAGTTGTCTTCTTCGGCGAATCCCCATAAACAAAAATTCCCTGATCTTCAAGAAGTTTTTTTGTTTGACGATTCTGCAACGTAAGCTCATCCGATTTTTTCCCGGTATCCTCCAGAATAACTTTTACCTTGACCCCTCTTTGGACCGCGCGGCCCAGATGCGCGAGAACGCGGTCGGGATAGCTTCGTTTATGTACGCCGGCCCGAAAAGAAAACATGGAAATAAATATCTCTTCGCGCGCCTCATCAATTGCCTTGAGCAACGCTGGGAAAAAATCCTTGTTTTTCAGCGCAATGACCGGACAAGACACGTCACTTCCCGTGCCCGCACTTTTCTCGCGCGCATCGGCGGAAGATAAAATAATAAAAAGCAGCAAAGCAGCAAGAAAAACTGACACGATTGTTTTTGGGGCAGAGCAGATATTTTTCATATTCATACTGGAGAGGTATTTTATATCATTTTATATTGGCGGTCGACAAAAAAAGCCCGAAACAGCCCAGGCTGTTTCGGGCTTTGTAACAATCAGAGATTACTTTACTTCTTCAAAATCGGCGTCGACAACGTCGTCATCCTTTTTGCCCGCCGCATCCCCCGCTGGGCCGTCCTGCCTGGCGCCTGCCCCCGCGGATGGTCCGCCCGGCCCACCGGCGGTTTTCGCATACATGGCTTCCGCCAGTTTATGAGAGGCGTTCATTAATTCATCCTGCGCTTTTTTGATTGCCTGCAGGTCATCGCCCTCCATCGCCTTCTTTGTTTTGTTTATCGCTTCTTCTATTTTGGTTTTCTCGGCGGCGTCTATTTTATCGCCGAATTCCTTGATATTTTTTTCCACGCTGTAAATCATGGAATCCGCCTGGTTTCTGGCTTCAATCAGTTCCTTGCGGCGTTTGTCTTCTTCCGCGTGCAATTCCGCTTCGCGCACCAGCTTCTGAATTTCTTCTTCGGAAAGTCCGCTGGAAGCGGTAATCTTGATGCTCTGCTCCTTGCCCGTACCCAGATCTTTCGCATTCACATGCACAATGCCATTAGCGTCAATGTCAAAAGTCACTTCAATCTGCGGTACGCCGCGCGGCGCGGGCGGTATGCCCACAAGTTCAAAACGACCCAGCGTTCTATTATCCGCGGCCATCTGTCGTTCTCCCTGCAGAACATGAATGCTCACCGCCGGCTGATTGTCCGCCGCCGTGGAAAAGATTTGGCTCTTCTTGGTGGGAATCGTCGTGTTCTTTTCGATGAGTCTGGTCATGACACCGCCCAGGGTTTCAATGCCGAGGGAAAGAGGCGTCACATCCAGCAACAGCACGTCTTTGACATCTCCGGCCAGAACGCCGCCCTGAATTGCCGCGCCAATAGCGACGACTTCATCCGGATTCACGCCTTTGTGCGGCTCTCTTCCGAAAAGCTCTTTCACTTTCTGCTGAACGCGGGGCATGCGTGTCATGCCGCCCACCAGAATAACTTCATCTATATCTCTGGCGGACAAATTAGCGTCCTTGAGCGCCGTCTGGCATGGGCCGACCACTTTCTCAATTAGGTCTTCCACCAGGGATTCCAGCTTGGCTCTGGTGAGTTTTATATTCATGTGCTTAGGGCCGGAAGCATCCGCGGTGATAAACGGCAGATTGATGTCCGTTTCCATCGTGGTGGAAAGTTCCATCTTTGCTTTTTCCGCCGCTTCTTTCAGGCGCTGCAGAGCCATCTTGTCGTTTCTTAAATCGATACCCTGGTCTTTTTTGAATTCAGCGACCAGATAATCCATCACGCGCTGGTCGAAATCTTCGCCGCCCAGATGCGTGTCGCCGTTGGTGGACTTGACTTCAAACACGCCGTCGCCCAGTTCCAAAATCGAGATATCGAACGTCCCGCCGCCCAGGTCGAACACGGCGATTTTTTCATCTTTCTTCTTGTCCAGGCCGTAGGCCAGCGCCGCCGCCGTCGGCTCATTGATGATGCGCAGCACGTTAAGACCGGCGATGCGGCCGGCGTCTTTGGTCGCCTGCCTCTGCGAATCGTTGAAATAAGCCGGAACCGTAATTACCGCGTCGGTTACTTTTTCGCCCAGATAATCTTCGGCCGTCTGTTTCATTTTGGTAAGGATCATCGCCGATATTTCGGCGGGCGAATAATTCTTTCCCCTTACCGTCACCTGCGCGTCGCCATTTGGGGCTTCCGTTATTTTATAAGGACTGATTTTAACGTCGTACTGTACTTCCTTTGAATTAAATTTTCTGCCGATGAGACGTTTCACGGCATAAACCGTATTTTCCGAATTAGTTACCGCCTGACGCTTGGCTACCTGCCCCACTAGCCGCTCTCCATTCTCCGTTATCGCCACAATGGATGGAGTTGTGCGGTTGCCTTCCTGGTTGGCAATAACAACCGGATCGCCTCCTTCCATAATCGCCACACAGGAATTAGTTGTCCCCAGATCAATTCCGATAATTTTTCCCATTTTATACCTCCTTATTCTCCATTTTCCGCATTTTTGCCGCTCGTATCATTTTCTTTATTTGTTTTTTTGCAGACGCACACCTGTGACGGCCGCAATAACCTGCCGTTGAGCAAATAACCCGTAGCTATTTCATTAATCACTTTATTTTCCTCGTGCTCGTCACTGTGCATATGCATCATTGCTTCATGAAAATTGGGGTCAAAATCAGCCCCCGCGCTTTCAATTTTTTCCACACCGTATTTTTTCAGGCAGCACAAAAGCTGTTCCTGAATCAATTTTATTCCTTCCTTGAAACTTTCCACCTCCGGCGAGTCAGGGTGAGCCAGCGCCCTGTCGAGACTGTCCATAAACGGCAGAATATCTTTAATCAGCTCCTCGTTGGCGAATTTAATTGTATCCGCTTTGTCTTTGGCCGCCCGCTTTTTATAGTTATCAAAATCCGCGACCATGCGCAGATACTTATCATAATTCTCCGCGGCTTCTTTTTCCTTTTCCTGAATCTTCGCCTTTATTTCCTCAAGTTCATTTCCCGCCGCCTTATCTTCGGAATGCGCGGTATGTGCTTCCTGCTTTAAACCTTGATCCCTTTTTCCTTTCACCATAACCTCTTAACGCGTTTTATTTCAAATCCGGCTTCTGGAAAAGCCTCATATCTACAAGCTCACAGATGACATGGCTGGCAACAATGTGCGCTTCCTGAACGCGCGCCGTGTTTGCCGACGAAACGTGAATCGAATAATCAACCGCTTTCGCTACTGCGCCGCCGTCTTTTCCGGTAAAGCCGATCGTAACCAGCCCCATCTTTTTCGCTATTTCCAACGCCTTGAGCACATTTGGCGAGTTTCCACTGGTACTGATTCCCCAGGCAACATCACCCGCCTGACCCAGCGCCCGGATCTGCTTACTGAATATTTCGTTAAAATCGTAATCATTGCCGATACTGGTAATGATTGATGTATCGGTAGTCAAAGCGATCGCCGGCAGCGGTGGACGCTCAATAATAAACCTATTCACAAATTCCGCAGCGATATGCTGCGCGTCAGCCGCTGAGCCGCCGTTGCCAAAAATCAGTATTTTGTGTCCGGATTTGAGGGCTGTCGTCAGGACATTGATTACTTCGGCTATCTTACTCAGGTTGTCGTTGAGGAAAGCTTCTTTAACGCGGTTACTTTCCTTGAATATCTTTACTATGTAATCCTGCATCAGCCTCCCAAATATACTATCTCACTGAGTTTTTTAACCGGCGTTAATATATTTACCGGTATCCGGCATGTCAAGGGCGGCACCGGATAATTTCTTGTTTTGTTGTAATAATGTCGGTCTGATACGGCGGCGGCGCAAACCGGCCAGCCCTGACCTTGACAAGAAAATTTTCATAAATATATTTCAACTACGAGGGCAAAATAGGCAATAATAGCAACTGCTTATGCCCTTAGTCACAAATGAAGGAGGAAAGAATATGTTCACGCCAAGTTTTTGGAGAATGAAAAGATTCGCGGACAGCGTTCCGGAAATTTTGCGCCTGCAACAGGAACTGAACAGACTCTTTTCCACCGCCGGACAAAGCACAACAACCGATTATCCGGCAATTAACATATGGGAAAAAGACGGCGTCGCTTTAATCAGAGCAGAACTGCCAGGCATCGACCCGGAGAATATCGATATTTCCGTTACAGACAACACGGTCACCATTTCCGGAACAAAGAAAGCGCAGGACCTCAAAGAAGGGGAAAACTACCTGAGACAGGAAAGAATTCCCGGCGGGTTCCAGCGGAGCATTCAAATGCCTTTTCGCGTGGATGCTAAAGGCGTTGAGGCAAAATACGAAAAAGGCGTCTTAAATGTATCTCTTCCCAGGGCGCAGGAAGATTTGCCGAAAAAAATTAAAATTAACGCATAAGAAAGGAGGTCGGTAAACATGTCGGAAAAAGATCTGCAAAAAACTGAAAACACAGCGGCGGCCGAAAGAATCCGTAATGTGAAAACCTTCATCCCGCGCGTTGATATTTACGAAACAAAAGAAGCGATTTTTTTGATCGCCGACATGCCCGGGGTGGATGAAAAAACAGTGGATATAGAGCTGGAAAAAAATATTCTCACTATCACCGGTCGCGTGGAAGACGGCATCGGCAAAGACTATAGCCTGATATTTTCCGAGTACGAAGTTGGAGATTACGAAAGATCATTCACTTTATCCGATGAAATAGACAGAGATAAAATAAACGCGACGGTCAAACAGGGAGTATTGCGGCTGGAATTGCCGAAAGCCGAAAAAGTAAAACCCAAAAAGATCGCCATCAAAGCGGCCTAATAAACGGCTTATTCCGCCGCGGTCGTTTTGCGACAAAAAAGTAGACTTGGACGGTTTTGTCAGTTCTACCTGCGGAACCGGAAAAAAATAGGAGGTTATGATTATGAAAATAAGAAATCTGTTGCCAGCTGTTCGCGCCGGCAGAGATCAGGAAGTTGATCATCCCTTCTATTCTTTGCAGCGCGAAATGAATAGAATGTTCGATAATTTCTTCCGCGGCTTTGATGCGGCTCCGCTCGCGCCGTATGAAAGCGCCTGGGGAGGATTCAACCCTTCGGTGGATGTGCGGGAAAACGACAAAGAGTTTACCATCAAGGCGGAACTTCCCGGCGTCGATGAAAAAGACGTGGAAGTAACCGTAACCAATGATTCCGTCACCATCCGGGGAGAAAAAAAAGAAGAAAAGGAAGATAAAGACAAAAATTATTACTACCTGGAACGCACGTACGGTTCCTTCCATCGCGTGATCCCTCTGGCGGCGGAAGTGGAATCAAGCAAGGCTGAGGCGCGTTTCAAAAACGGCGTCATGGAAATTAAGATTCCAAAAAATCAGACCAGCCAAACCAAAGGGGTAAAGATACCGATAAAAACCGGATGAGAATTTCCCCCGCCCTCTTTTTGAGGGCGGGGGGATACATTTAATTATAACCTTCGTCGTACGCAATCATATCCAGATGCAATGTGGCGATATCCTCCACATCCAGATTCGGTTCTTCGCTTGATTTGGGCAGTTCCACAATTTTGATGTAGCGGCGGCATTTATTGCACACATCAACCCGGTGACGTTCTTCGCCTTCCACGGCGAAATAAGCCAGAGATTGCTGCTCATCGTTACCGCAAAATGGGCATGTAATCCGCCGGAAGTGCCATTTGAAACCGCATTGATTGCAGAACAGATACCTTCTTCCGTCTTCCTCGGCGCGAATCTCGCCGATTTTCGGCTCCTTGCCGCAAATGGGGCAATAGCCCTCCGACCAGCCGGCCTTTTCCACGGCAGCGCCGTATTTTTCCGCAATATATTCCAGTTCCGGCCGCAGGCTCTCTTCGGCAAAAAGATCGATCAGATCAAAATTGTCCCGTTCCTCGGACGAAGACAAAACTTCAGTTTCCGCCGGCGCGTCGTTTTTCAAGTCTTCCTGGGCACGGTCAAAGGAAGATTTAATCATTTTCTCCCAGTCAAAGTCATCGCTGTGGATGATGCTGAGAATATCCTGCCCAGCTTCCGGCATTCTTTTTTGCGCGATGGCAATGAGCGATTCAAAATATTTTTTCGGCCGCGTCAAGTCATGCTTACTTCCGGCAATGTCCACAAGCGGAAGGCCGCCTTCCATTTTTTGCGCAATGAGTTTCTCTTCCACTTGGAAAATTGATTCCTTCATGTTCTTGCGGTACTCCTCACGCAAAATAAGAATATCCGCTAGTATATCCAGCAAATCCGCGTAATGCGGATTGGCCATTTTGTAATCTTCGATTATTTTCAAAGATTTTCGCAGTGTTACAGCCATGAGTTATGCTCCTTGTTGCCTCTTTTAAAATTCTCCAGCGCGTCTATATATGCTTTCGCGGGTATCTTCAAGGAATATTTATCAGACGCCACAGCGCTTATTTTTCGCGCTGTTCTATTGTTAGTTTGAACAATTGATATTAATAGAACATGTAAGTCATCAATAGGAACAAGGTGATTAAAACCGGCAGAGAATATTTAAACATGTAGCCGAAGAAAGTTGGCATCTTGATGCCGGCTTCTTCAGCAATGGACTTAACCATAAAATTGGGCGCGTTACCGATATAAGTATTCGCGCCCATGAATACGGCGCCTGTGGAAATAGCCATCAGATAAGGAATTTTTTCCACGATCAACCGGGACACTGCCTCAGCTTCGGGCATACCAGGATAAAACTTTCCTATCACGCCGTTAAAAAAAGTCAAATAAGTGGGGGCGTTATCTAAGAAACTGGAAAGCCCGCCGACCAACCAGAAATACTGCCGCGGATGCTCCAGCCCCTTAACCAGAAAAGCCAGCGCGCCATGTTCGCCTGCCTTTAGTATTGCCAGCGCCGGAACGATGGTAACAAATATGCCCGCAAAAAGATAGGCCACCTCCTTGATCGGCGCCCAGCTGAATTCATTGGCCTGGCGCAGGCGGGATTGAGTGAAGATGAGCGACAAACATCCCGCACCCAACAAAAAAGCGTCTCTGATCAAATTTTCCGCCGCCTGATGAACACCAAAAATATTCACGTAGCCCAGTTTAATCGTGCCGCTGAACAACACCGCGGCAATGATCACCATCAGAAAAATAAAATTCACTCGGCCTTCAATCCCCAGCGACTCGGCCTCGGTATCGGGGATATCGTTTTTAATTTCCTTTTTGTAATAATGGGAATCCAGGACAAAATATAAAGCCAAAAGCACCACGCAGGCAAACGCCATTTTGGGAAAAATATTCAATGTCCAGAAAAAGGGCACGCCGTGCAGGAATCCAAGGAATAAAGGCGGATCGCCCAGGGGCGTCAGAGAGCCGCCGATATTGCTCACCAGAAAAATAAAAAAAACGACCGTATGCACCTTGCGCACGCGCCAGGCATTTGAGCGCAAAATCGGCCGGATCAAGAGCATCGAAGCGCCGGTGGTGCCGATCACCGAGGAAAGCAGCGTGCCGACAAGCAAAATAATTGTATTAACGGCCGGAGTTCCTTTCAGATAGCCCTTGATATAAATCCCGCCGGCAACGGTAAACAATGCCCAAAGCAAAAGAATGAAAGGAATGTAATCAATTATAACGACATGCGCTATTTCATGAACAGCTCTTTGTCCGAAAAAAAATATAAAAGGAACGGCAAAAATCAGCGCCCAGAAGAGGGAAACTTTCGCAAAATGATGATGCCAGAAACGCGGGGCAATAAGCGGGGCTAGCGCGATGGAAAACAAAATACCCACAAAAGGCAGCACCGACCAAAGTTTAAGCACCACGCCCAGTTCCACGCTTTCCGTCATCGCGGCGTGAGCAATACCGTCAAATACGACAGGCATAATAAAAAAGGCGAAAAGAGACAGCAGGGCAAGATTGATTTTTTTCATAAAGGTCAGATGACCGCCTTACCGCTGCCGCGCTTCATTATATAGTCGCCATAAGCATTTATCATTTGGCAAACTCCAAAACAGAGGAAAACTTTCTTTCCGATATTAATTTATCGGCAACGGAATTGAGCAGCTTATTTTCCGAGCAAAAAGCGATGCCGATGCCGGCATGCTTTATCATACAAACATCATTTTCACTATCACCAATTGCGATAATGTTGGACAGTGGTATATTGTACTTTGCGGATAAGTCAATCAGCGCATTGGATTTGCAAAAGTTATGATTGCATCTGCTTTTTTCCGTCTTCATAAAATAGGAAAGCACCTTAACTTCGCCGGTGGCGCGGGATTCGGAAAACTCCAGTTCATTGGCAATGCTGAAATGAGCGCCGATTTTATTGGCGATATGCTGCGCGACAAAATTATAACTGTCCGAAATTATGCCCACGATGTATTCTCTTTTTTTCAGTTCGGCAATAACATCAGCGGCGTCTTCGACTGTTTCCAGCTCGTCCGCGGCGGCAATCAGCTGCGCAAAATTCAGTCCCTTGAGAAGCTTCGCGATCAGTTTCGTAATCAGATAACTTTCCTGATTATTGCTGATGATATCCAGCAATTCCCGGCGAAAATTGAATTTTTCCGCTGCGTGATAAATATAACGCCCCTTTAGGATGGTGTTATCCATGTCAAAGATAAACATTTTCTTCAGCCCGATCAAACTTTCTTTCACGGCCATATCCATCTGATCCAGGATAATAGCCGTGGTCTGCAACGTATCAAGGTTAAAATCGGGGTTTAATCTTGCCCTGGCGAGAATGGCCTTGGACACTTCCCTAGCCATCGGGGCTAGCTGCTGCCACTGCTTCATTTTATTTTCAATTTTTCCTATATTCACTTCTTTGATTTTCGCACCCAGGCTCATCATATCCAGTAGAATTCCGATATCGACGCCGTAATCGCTTTCAAACTTGACTTTTTCCAGAAAACTTCTCTTGCCGGCGATCATGCCGCTGAGCGGTTGACAAAAAACGAGCGCCTGCGGAAACAAAAGGCTCAACAGCGGCTTTGCCGCCAGTTCCGTAACACGCCCCGCCTGCCTCTCGAACGTGCTTTTCACAAAATCATACCCTTCTTCGATAATGGGGCGCACCAGCATATCAATCAGATTATGCTCATAGTTTTCAATATCCGCGTCAATAAACGCGATGATACTATTGGTCGATACCAAAAGACCGTCAAGCATCGACGCGCCCTTGCCGATTCTCGTGCTGGTAATAACACTGGCACCGGCTTTCTTGGCAAAATCTACGGTATTGTCAAAAGAATGATCATCGACAACAATCACTTCGTTGACCAACGGGCATTTCTTGGCGACGCCAATTACCTTGGCGATGGAGTTTTCTTCGTTCAGGGTGGGAATGATGACGCTGACCATGGACTTCTTCCCCTGTCATCTTTTCCGCGCGGCGGGTTATTTTTCCGGCCGGACAAACAGAGTTTGTGTCGGATAGGCAAACTCGATTCCTTCCTGCTTGAATCTTCTGAACAACTCCAGATTAATCGTCTCCTGCACATCCATGTAAGCATTGAAATCGGGACTGTTCACAAAATAAACCACCTCAAAGTTGAGTGAAAAGTCGCCATATTCCTTAAAATGAACACGGTCGAGACGCGCCTGCGGTAAAATATCAATAATATCCTTAACGATTTTCTTGACGAGGGTAATTTTTTCCACCGGCGTCTGATAAATCACGCCAAAGCCGAAGACAATCCGGCGCTGCGTCATCCTTTTATAATTTCTGATGCGGCTTTTCAGAAGATCGTTATTGGAAAAAATAAGCTGCTCGCCGCTGAGGCTGCGCAGGCGCGTGGTTTTAAGCCCCACATGTTCAATTGTCCCCATCATCTGATCAACAACGATAAAATCTCCGATAACGAAAGGCTTGTCCAAAACAATGGACAGCGACGCGAACAAATCACTCAAAATATTCTGCATAGCCAGCGCGATGGCTATGCCGCCGATACCCAAGCCGGCAACCAGGCTGGTGATATTGACGCCCAGATTGTCCAGTATCAGCAGCAGAACAATCGACCATAGAATAACGCGCGCCACAAATACCAAAAAGGAAATGGTCGTGGCGCTGGAGGTATCCTCGCTCATGCGTTTTTTCACCGCGCGCCCCAGCCAGAAATTAATGCCCGCGCCCGCCCAAAAACCCACCTGCAAGATTAAAACAAAGATGAATATTTTCTGCACGAAAGCCACTATTCCCGGTTTAAGAGCAAGAAAATTCAGCCCCGCGTAAACGGCAACAGCGAGCAAGGTAATAATTTTTGTTTTTGCCAGAGTGTCCGCCAGCAAATCATCAATCTGATTTTCTGTTTTTCTGGCAAGCGTCGCCAGCTTGGCAACGGCGATTTTCTGAACAATCTTTAACGCAAAAAAAACAATCAGGATAAGGGACAACGCTATTGTCCAATCCTTTACTGAATTGCCAAAATATATTTCCTGCCAAAAAATCATTTATCTCTCCTCTTTGTGGAAAACTTCATCCCACGCTAAATAAAACTAAATTCTCCACTTTAAAATATTTCCCGAACGAGGCCGAATAACCGAATGAGAGAACGATACTTATTACCTTGAGCGCAAATTATATACGAGCGTGAATATATGTCAACCCTTATGAACGATTCCTCAGAACTTACATCAGTTCCTAATATTTATTGACAGCGCGATTCTCTGCGCTTATATTCTTTAATACCAAACAGGAACTACAAATATGGAGCTGACTGCTTTTTATAATTCGGATTTTTTCGCGCTGGTTGTCATACCCGTGCTGATTTTTCTGGCGCGCATCTGCGACGTGACTTTGGATACGGCGCGTATCATTTACGTTTCACGCGGCATGAAACTGCTGGCCGCGCTAATCGGTTTTTTTGAAGTGTTGATCTGGCTTATCTCCATTACCCAGATCATACAAAACCTCACCAATATCATTTATTATATCGCCTATGCCGGCGGCTTCGCCATGGGGAATTACATCGGCATTTATCTGGAAGACCGAATGGCCATCGGCACCGTGATTATCAGAATAATCACGCAGAAAGACGCCACAGAACTGGTCGCGCATCTCAAGGATGAAGGTTACGGCGTAACCTACATCGACGCCAAGGGCTCTATGGGGCCGGTCAAGGTAGTGTTCAGCATCATCAAAAGAAAAGATATACGGAACGTGCTGGGAATCATCCGCAAGTTCAATCCTTTGTCTTTTTATACCATCGAGGACGTGCGCTCTTTCCGGGAAGGGGTTTTTCGTAAAAAACAAAGAAGACCGCTGCTTCCTGGGTTGAAAAAAAAGCGAAAAACCAAAGAAAATACTCAGGAAGAAAAAAAGTAAGGCACCGCAATTCATACCGTATTCTCCCGTATTATCGGCGCCATGTGATTTTTTTGCGCTGTATCTTATGAGCTTGACAGTTTTTTTTATTTTGTTAAGAGATAACACATGCGCTATTCACAAAACATAAGGAGGTAATTTTTATGGGCTACAGTAACATCATTGTATCAACGCAGGATTTTATCACCACCATCACCCTGAACCGCCCCCCGACGAATTCCGTTAATCTGGGCATCCGTGAAGAACTGAATCAGGCGGTAACCGAAGCGGAACAGAGCAAGGAAACCCGCGTGGTAATCATCACCGGCGCGGGAGACAAAGGCTTTTGCGCGGGCATGGATGTAAGCGACATTGCCAATATCAGCAAGGGCCCGAACGGCAACGACATCATGAACAAAATAGAACGTTCCACAAAACCGTTCATCGCGGCGATAAACGGCTACGCCCTGGGTGGCGGCTGCGAAATCGCGCTGGCCTGCCATTTCCGTTTTATGACGGATAATCCCAAAGCGCTGATCGGCTGTCCGGAACTGAATCTGGGCATCACTCCCGGCTGGGGCGGCATTCAGCGCCTACCCAGACTTCTGGGCAAACCCAAAGCGCTGGATATGATAATTTTCGCCAAAAGACTCACTCCGCCCGAAGCGCTGGCCATCGGCCTGGTAGATAAAGTTTTTCCCGCCGCGGACTTAATCAAAGAAACCACGGCTTTCGCCCAGGCGCTGGCCAAACGTCCTCCCTTAGCCGTCAGCGCGGTGCTGCAGGGCATGAGCGTCGGGCTGGAAAAAGGCCTGGAGGAAGGCTTGCGCGTGGATAAAGAATGGTCGGCAAGACTCGGTCAGAGCAAAGACGCGGTCGAAGGAATGACGGCGTTTTTCGAAAAGCGCGAGCCGAATTTCAAGGGCGAATAACTTTATCGATGAGATTCATGAATGAAAATCGATGTTAGCAGCGTAAAAACAACGGGCCGCGGCTTGGTGCGCCCCGAAGGAGTCATGGCTTTAGATGATGGGCGTATCTACACTGCTGATGGACGCGGCCGGTGTACCCGCATTGAAAAAGACGGACATACCGGCTTTTGGGGAAATTTAGGCGGCGTGCCCAACGGCATCTGCATTGATGAAAAAGGCAATTGCATTGTCGCCAACATCGGCAACGGCCAGGTGCAGTCATTGGCGCCGGACGGAACACACATAGTCTTAATGACGCATGCCGAGGGCAAAAGAATGTCGAGCCCCAATTTCCCGTTTGTCGATTCAGGGGGAAGGCTATGGGTTTCCAATTCCACCGCTCTGCCGGATATCGAATCCGCCCTGCAGTCTCCCGTTGCCGACGGCTGCCTGGTGGTCATTATCAACGGCGAGGCCAAAATTGTCGCGGAAGGTATCTGTTTTGCCAACGGTGTGTCCGTCGACGAAAAGGAAGAATTTGTTTACGTGGCGGAAACAATGAAAAAACGCATTTTACGCTATCGCATCAACAACGATGCCAACTTGGGCGAACCGGAAATTTACGGGCCGGATTCCCTGGGGCCTTTTGGTTTTCCCGACGGCATTGCTTTTGACGAGGCAGGCAATCTCTGGGTGGCGCTGCCCGCGCAAAACGCCATCGGCTATATAAATCCCGCGCGCGAATTCGAAATCTATCTTGAGGATCCCGAACAAAAAGTTTTACGCCGTCCGGCCAATATTTGCTTCGGCGGCGAAAAAAGAAAGACGGCCTTCATCGGCTCTCTCGATGGCACAAATGTTCCGTACTTTGCCGTGCCGTATCCGGGGGCAAGGCTCATCCATCAGAAAATTTAATCCATACAAAAACCCCCGGCGTTGGCGCCGGGGGTTTCTCAACTTAGAAAAACAGCATGCCCAGAGCTTCGGCGATGCAGGCGGGCTTTTCCTGACCCTGGATTTCAATCGTGTGCGTGACAGTCATCAGAATTCTCCCCGGGCCTTTTTCCTCGACGGCAGTGATAACCATTTTCGAGCGCACGCGCGAACCTGCCGGCACGGGATTGATGAAACGGACTTTGTTCAGACCGTAATTGACTGACATCTTCAATCCTTCGGGAATATACTTCGCTGATTTACTAAAAACTGGAATCAACGAAAGAGTCAGAAAACCATGACCGATCGGGCCACCGAAAGGCCCCTTCTTCGCTTTTTCGATGTCCACGTGAATCCACTGATGGTCTTCCGTGGCATCGGCGAAGCGGTTGATTCGGTCCTGGTCGATAAGAATCCATTCGCTCACACCGTTTTCCTTGCCTACCAAAGTTTTGATTTTATCCGCTGATACAAATTCGGGCATATCTTTCTCCTTTTCGTTTTATTGGCTTACAAGACCCAAAGAGGTTTTTCTCCTTTTAAAGCGCGCGCCAGATTATCGAGGGCCATATTAATGATGCGCCCCCCTGATTCGCGGGTGGAACCAGCCAGGTGACACGTCAGGATCATGTTGGACAGGCCGAAATACGGATGATTTTGCGGCGGCGGCTCTTCGGCAAAAACATCAGAAGCGGCAAAGGCAATTTTCTTTTCGCGCAGCGCCTCGGCCAGCGCGTATTCATCCACCAGCGCTCCGCGTCCCACATTGATGATAATGGCTGATGGCTTCATCAGCGCCAGTTTTGCCGCGTCGATTATTTTTGTGGTCTCGGGCAGAAGCGGCAGATGGATACTGATCACATCGGCGGTTTTGAAAATTTCCTCCAGCGGAGCAAATGACGCGCCGTATCTTTTTTCTTCCGCCGCGCTTAATTTTACAATATCGTAGTAAAGAAGTTTAACGCCGAAAGGCGCCAGGCGCTCAGCCACGGCGCGCGCCGTGCGTCCCATGCCCAGCAGTCCATAGGTTTTGCCGTTGATTTCAAAAATTCCCGTCCTTTGCGCTTCCGTAAAAAGCCACTCGCCTTCGTGGGTTTTCGCGTTATAATAAGGGAGATTTTTCAGCGCCGCCAGGGCCAGCATGATCGTATGCTCCGCCACGCCGATATCATTGGCGCCGGGCGTGTTGGCCACGGGAATACCTAATTCCTTACAGGCGGCAATATCGATATGATTGTAGCCGACACTCGGCTGTTGAATGAGCTTGAGCTTTTTGGCGGATTTAACCACCGCGCGGGTGATCGGCGTAATACCAGTATAATCACCAAGCGCAATGTCCGCGTCGGCGAATTCCGCGACCAGCTTTTCTTCAGGAAGATTATGCGCATCAACCACGCTAAAATCAATTCCCGTAACTTTGGTTTCAATTAGGCTCTTCAGTCCGTTGCCGGAAAGGGGGGCGGTATTTACTATTTTCATATGACCTCTCTCTCGTGCAGAAATATATTGAATAACCTCTTTTCTCCTAGACTATTGGCAAATTATTGTCAACAGGACAAGGTTTTTTCTATTTTTTTCACGTATTTAAATCCTCTTGACGCAGAGGCTTGCTTCTTCATATACTCACAACGTCAAAAATAATGTCTTCATAAATAAAAAAACAAAGTGGAGAAGAGTTATGAAAGAAATTTATCTGGTGGAAAGCGCGCGCACGGGGATCGCCAAGGCGGGAAAAAATTCCTGGTTTGCCAATGTCCGCGCGGATGATTTATCGGCGATGGTGATGAACGAGGTTATCCGCCGCGCGGGTTTGGAGGATAAAAAAGAGCAACTCGACGACGTTATCTGGGGCGGCACTTATTTGATGAAAGACATGGGCTCCAACATCGGCCGCTACGCCGGCATCATGGCGGGACTGCCCTACAGCGTTCCCGGTTGCACCGTGGATCGCTTATGTTCTTCCGGACTGCAGACCATCGCCTTTGCCGTGGCCTCGATCAATATGGGCTGGGCCGATTTGATTCTGGCCGGCGGCGTGCAACACATGACGCACGTGCCGATGGGCACGGGAACAGACCCCAACCCCCGGCTCAAAGATTTTACCGACCCGCAGATGATTTCCATGGGCTACACGGCGGAAATGGTCGCGCGCAAATACAACATCTCCCGCAAAGAGCAGGATGAATTTGCCGTGGAAAGTCACGCCAAGGCGCATGAAGCCACGCAAAAAGGACTCTTCAAAGAAGAGATTCTGCCTATCGAAGCCGACGCGCCCACGGAAGACGGGGGCACAAAAAAAGTTCTGGTTGACCGTGATCAGGGCATCAGGCCGGGTACGACTCTGGAAACACTGGCAAAACTCGAACCGGTATTTCTGAAAGACGCAAAAGCCACGGTTACCGCCGGCAATTCCAGCCAGGTCAATGACGCCGCGGCGTGCGTGCTTGTCGCCAGTAAAGAGAAATGTAAAGAGTTGGGCTTGAAACCGAAAATGAAGCTTGTCCAATACGTCGTGGTCGGTGTGGATCCCAAATATATGGGCATCGGGCCGGCTGTGGCCATTCCCAAAGTTTTAAAAAAAGGCGGATTGAAAAAAGAAGACATCGGACTTTGGGAAATCAACGAGGCCTTCGCCTCCCAGGCACTCTATTGCGTCAACGAACTGGGCATCCGCAATCATAAACTGCTCAATCCTCGCGGCAGTGGCATTGCGCTGGGTCATCCGCTGGGCTGTACCGGCGCAAGAATTGCCACCACGCTGATGCACGAAATGCCTTACTACGGCGTAAAATACGCGGTGGAAAGCATGTGTGTCGGCCACGGCCAGGGCGCGGCGGCCATCTGGGAATGGGTTGGATAAATAATCTTGTGCACAACTTTAAATTGAGGAGTCTTGTATGACCGGAGCGGAAGCAATTTTACAAACGGCGAAAGACGCGGGCGTGGACATATGCTTTGCCAATGCAGGGACGACCGAGCTGCCTTTGGTGGCGGCTTTCGATAAGGTAAGCGGCATTCGCCCCGTGCTGGGGCTGTTTGAAGGCGTATGCACCGGCGCGGCGGACGGCTACGGACGCGTCACGCAAAAACCGGCGATGACGCTTTTGCATCTGGGGCCGGGCTTGGCCAACGGGATTGCCAACCTGCACAACGCGCGGCGTGCGAAAACGCCCATTTTCAATGTTATCGGCGAGCATGCCTCGTGGCATCTGGCGGCTGATCCTCCCCTGAACATGGATATAAAATCTCTGGCCAAACCGGTTTCGGACTGGCTTAAAACCAGTCGCTCGGTTAACACTCTCGCCCGCGACACAGCCGCAGCGTTCAACGTCTCTCTATACGGCCAAATCTCCACGTTGATTGTCCCGGCTGATTGTCAATGGTCAGAATACAACGAAAAGGACATCGCACTTCCTAAATTTAAATTCGAACCGCCGAACCGCAAAAAAATTCAGGCGGCGGCAAACCTCATCAAAAAATCGGCCAAGCCCGCTTTAATTTTAGGCGGACGCGCCCTGCGTAAAGAAGCGCTCAGGACGGCGGCAAAAATCAAAGCAGCCACAGGCTGTGATTTGCTAATGATTACTTTTCCCGCTTATCTGGATCGCGGCGCGGGCCTGCCGATGCTCAAAAGAATTCCTTATTTTCCGGAGCAGGCCGTCCAGCTTCTGGCGGAATATGACGCCTTTGTGATGGCTGGCGCGGAAGAACCGGTGGCTTTTTTCGGCTACCAGGGAGGGCAGAGTTTTTATCTTAACACCAAACAAAAGAAAGTTAGAATCGATCATGATAAGGATGATACGGCGCAGTCTCTCGAAGAATTGGCGGATTCTCTCTGCATCCGCGCCGACATCGATACATCATCCGTGCTCGCGGGCTTAACGCTGCCGGAAATGCCTTCAGGAAAACTCAACTCGCAGAAACTCGGCGCGGTGATTGCCAATTTGCAGCCCGAAGGTTGCATCGTTGTCGAAGAAGGAGTTACCGCCGGCGCGCCATACTACACGCTCGCTCAAACCTTAAAACCGCACAGTCACCTGTCGCTGACCGGCGGCGCTATCGGCATGGGCATGCCCTTGGCGCTGGGAGCGGCGCTGGCTTGCCCGGAAAGGAAAGTGATAAATATTGAAGCCGACGGCAGCGCGATGTACACGGTGCAGGCGCTCTGGTCGCAGGCACATGAAAAGGCCAATGTCACCACCATCATTTGCTCCAACCGTAAATATTTTACGATTGAATTCGAGTGCCGCCGTGCCGGAATTACGGCGTTGGGCGAGGCGGCCGCGGCATTGATCAAAATGGACAATCCGCCTGTTGATTGGATAAGTTTGGGCAAATCCCTGGGCGTGCCCGCCGTTTGCGTCGGCACCGCGGAAGAATTGGCAAAAGAATTAAAAGCGGCACTCGATGAGCCGGGACCGCATCTGATTGAAGCGATGCTGGGCAGATAATAATATGTCAATTCCCTCAACCATGAAGCACATTGATCACGGCGCTGGCGGTCCCGCCGCAATAATGCGCCTGAAAGATGGCCCCCTGCCTCAGCTTCAACCAGGCTGCGTATTGATTGAAGTAGCGTACGCCGGCGTAAACCGTCCGGATGTTTTACAACGCGCGGGCGCCTACCCTCCCCCGCCGGACGCCTCGCCCATCCTGGGGCTGGAAGTATCCGGGAAAATCGCGGCCAAAGCCGCCGACGTTACAGAGTGGAAAACCGGTGATGTTGTCTGCGCGCTAACACCCGGCGGCGGTTACGCCGAATATTCCCTGGCGCCCGCGGCTCACTGTTTGCCCGTGCCCGAAACCATGTCTCTTGCCGCGGCGGCGGCGCTGCCGGAAAACTACTTCACTGTCTGGTCCAATGTTTTTGAAAGAGGACAACTCAAAGCAGGCGAAAAATTTCTCGCGCACGGCGGCGCGGGCGGCATCGGCTACACGGCGATTCAACTGGCCAAGGCCTTCGGCGCGACGGTTTTTACGACGGTGACGGGCGAGGAAAAAATCGCCGCCGTCAAGAAACTGGGCGCTGATTTCATTTTCGATTACAAAAAACAGGACTGGGCCGAAGAAATTAAAAAGACTGTCGGAAGAACGGGGCTTGATTGCATTCTGGATTTTATCGGCGGCGATTATATTCAGAAGAACCTGAAACTGCTCGGCACGAACGGCCGACTCATCCAAATTGCTTTTTTGCAGGGCGCCAGAGTGGAGCTTGACTGCCTGCCGATTTTGACCAGAAATCTAACCTTCACCGGCTCCATGCTGCGGCCGCGCTCCAACGAAGAAAAAGCCGCTATCGCCGCGGCGCTTTATAAAAATGTCTGGCCGCTTCTGGCGGACAAAAAGCTGCAGATAATCATTCATAAAATTTTTCCGCTGGCTCAAGCGGCCGCGGCGCATGAACTCATGGAGGCATCCGAACATATCGGAAAAATCGTGCTCAAGGTCCAATGAAACCGCTTGACGCACGCGCGGCTTCCCTTATATAACCCACAAAAACATGCTTATAAAGCAATATGAGGTATAAAAAAATGACCAAAATGCATTATTCTCTGGAAGACAAAATCGCGATCATTACACTGGATGACGGAAAAATGAACGTCATGAACTGGGATTTTTTTAAAGAGCTAAACGATTGTCTCGACCGCGCCTTGGCCGACAAAGCCTCTGTCCTTATTTTCACGGGGCGTCAGGGCATCTTTTCCGCCGGCTTGGATCTGAAGCTTCTGCCCACTCTTTCCACCATTGAGGAACAGCTCAAGTTTCAAAAAACCTTCGCCACCGTAATGCTGCGGGTATATCTTTTCCCCATTCCGACTATCGCGGCCTACACGGGGCATTCCATCGCGGGCGGAGCCATTCTCTCTTACGCGTGTGACCGCTTTATTCTCGGCGACGGCCCCTACAAGCTTCAAATCAATGAAGTGGCCAATAAAATGATTTTGACCAGCTGGATTTTGCTCATCTGCCGCTCCTCGATTCCCCATCCGCACTGGAAAGAAACCCTGCTGCACGCGCGGGCATATTCGCCAAGAGAGGCATTTGAACGGGGTATCGTTGATGATCTGATCGCGCCGGAAAATAACGTGATGGATGCGGCAAAAGCATTCGCCCGAGAACTTTTTGCGCTTCACGGCCCAGCTTACGCCTTTACCAAAAAACTCATGCGCCAGGAAGAAGCCGACAAAGCATTAAGCTCTTTGGAAAAAGAACTGCGCGAGTGGGCAAAATAAAAAATGTTCAATCCAAGCGGCCGTAAAACAATTTTTTTATGAGCAATGAACCCGGCAAGACGGCGCTGGTGGTGGAAGGCGGGGGAATGCGCGGCATTTATGCCGCGGGCATTCTGCACGCTTTCGGCAGGGAAAATTTCGACCCGTTCGATTTGTATATCGGCGTTTCCGCCGGCGCCTGCCATCTGGCTTCACACCTGGCCGGGCAAAACAGCCGCAACTTCGATATCACGCTGCGCTACTCTCTTACCCCGCGTTTCATCAATCCCTGGCGTTTTTTGCGCGGCGGCCATCTGATGGATCTGGACTGGATGTGGGAGCAGACCATCACCCACTATCGCCTGAACCTGAAATATCTGTTTGAAAATCTCCGCGCGAAAAACAAGGAATATTTTGTCGTCGCCACCTCCATGAAAACAGGCGAAGCGCTTTATCTGCAGCCGGACGAAACCACGCTGGAGGATTATCTGAAAATCTCCAGCTCCATCCCTATTTTTTACCGCAACATCCTGGCCGTCAAAGGAGAGCCGGCTACCGACGGCGGCATCGCGGACTCCATTCCGGTGCGCCGCGCCTATGCACGCGGCGCGACCAATATCGTTGTTCTGCGCACCCGCCCTTCCGATTATGTAAAAAAGCAAAGCCGTCTGGCTTTCCTCTTTTCTTTTTATTTCAGGAAATATCCGCAACTGGTGGAAAAATTCAAAAAGCGCGCGTATAATTATATGGAATCCGTAAATTTCATTCACCATCCGCCGGCGGGCGTGCGCGTCATCGAACTTGCCCCTCCGGCGAATTCCGGCGTGAGCAGAATCACGCAAAACGAAGCCGCCCTACGGGCAAACTACAAGGCGGGTATCGAGCAGGGCAACAAATTCATGAAAGAATGGAGGCCGTCATGAAACGTTTAATGATTGTTTTCATTTTATGTTGTCTGGGCTGTGCCGGGCCTGCGGGAGGCCCCGTGCCGGAAATTATTGACCGGCCGCGTGAGATTACCGAAATAAAACCGGAGAGCAGGCCCATACCGCGCGATCCCAGATTTCGTCCTTACCTGAAAGCGACAACCACGCTGCATTGCCTGCTGGTGGGAGGGCCGGTCGATCGCGAAGATGCCGGCGGAGCGCCGGTGCATTTGCATTATCATAATCCGGAAACCTATCAGCCAAATCTGCGCCTGGTTGGCACGGATCTGGGCAGGACATTTCTGCATCGGGGAACAAATATCATATTGTTCGGCGATACCTGGCCGGTGCCGACCTTTGCCTACGATGATTCGCTGGCAACGTTTGCCACACCGACACCCGACCAATGTCCCATTTTAATTTTTCCGCACGAAGAAGAACCGGAAGAAAGCATGCCGGTAAGGCCGATTATGGTGTATCACCCTGATCCAACCGGCGAATGGATTCCTTATCGCATGGACGCTCTCAAAACGCCGATGGCCGGCTTCAGTGACGGTGAAAACGCGTACGGCATTTTTGGCGTCGGAGCGCAGATATGTCCCTGCGACACAGGTGATACTTGCACGGGAGGCCTATGCTTTTCTCCCGAAGGTTACGTGCGCGTCCTGCCGCGCTCCATTGCCGCGTCCCCTGAACTGCCCGCCTTTTATGAGGAGGGGCTGCTCAGCCTGCACAACTTTGTAAATATTTCCGTGCGCGTTGTGCCGCATTTTGATCCGGAAAATATTTCCGCCAGTGTTTATCATTTTGACCCTGCCGTAAATTTTGACGAACAGGCAACAAAACCGGCGCTTTTTGTGTGGGGCAAACCCGGTTTCGGCCATCTGCTTACGCCGCCGCCTACCTACCTTATGTATTATGACCTGAGCGCCACCGGAGATTACAGATGGATACCGCATTATTTTACCGGCTTAATCGGCGGCGTGCCGCAGTGGTCAACGGTTCCCGCATCCGAAAAAACCGCGCCGGGCATAACCCCTGTCATCACCAGCGCTTCGGAAACCATCGAAGGCGAACAAATCAAATATCCCGCGCAGATATCTGTCAGCTTCATTCCCGCGCTGAACAAGTGGATTATGCTCTACGGTGGAAGAAGACCGGGAAACAAAAATCTTAATTTTTATTTTGCTGACAACACTAAAATGGGTATTTATCTGCGCCATGCCGATCATCCCTGGGGGCTATGGTCGGCCCCGCGGCGCATCTGGAGCGCGACGAACGACGGCGGTCATACCAGTTTTATGTTCCATAAAATTAAAAACCCCAACGCCTATGACTACAATCTTGCCGCCTTTACCACAATCACTGATGACGCTCCGGCGCGCAACGACGCCTACGACTATGGCGCGGAATACGGCGCCAGCATCATCGATTCCATGACCTGGCATGATGAAACAGAGGGGAAAACTCATGTATACTGGGCAATGAGCACCTGGAATCCTTACCGGGTCGTGCTGATGCACACCGTCCTGGAATACGAATTCCGCCCGGCGCGCTGAGAAAAAAAGCCGGAAGCTGATTATTTTTTTAGATACTGCATGGTAGCGTCCTGGATTACCCCTACCTTTGCCGCGGCGGGAAATTCTTTTTGCAGCATCCGCAAAACTTCCGGCCATGTTTTGGCGACAACCACATCATCTTCGTGCCCGATCCATTTCAGGCACGCAGGCGTCGGCCGGGGATTAAGCAGGATCAATTTTCTCATTAAAGAAGGGATGAATCCTTTGCGCATAAAATGATAATGATGCCCGCCGTAATCCGTCCCCCACGGGCCAAAGACATAATGCGGCACCTGCCCTTCCGGCGCGTCGGAGATAATGACGCCGATTCCCTTTTTATCGCTTCTCAACAGCTGACGGACAAGCAAAAGCGCAATCCCCGCTTCGTTGGATTTGGCGTATGTATTGGCGACAACAACATCGTAGCCGCCGGAAGTTTTTATACCATAGGCATCTTTCGCTTCCTCCGCCCCCTGCCTATGCGTGACGCGAAAAGAGCCGGCAAAAAGCGAGGCGATTTCACCGCGGCGATTCATTAGGCAATCCACCTTGAAATCAAGCCCCGCAAGGTCTCCTGCCGCGTCGCATTCAAAACGCATTGTGTTATTTTCAAAATTGCCCAGGCCGTGGCGCGACGGCTCCACCTGAAAATGCTCGTGAAACGCCTTGATGGATTCGATGCCGGCCACGCCGGGAAAAATGATTTTGGCGCCGCCTCCGAATCCTACGTGTACATGCGGCGTGACGCAGCCGATGCCTATTTTCAGATCGCAGGACATGAATTCACGGTTCAGCCAAACATCAATGCCGCCCGGCGTTTTTCCCGCGTGCACGGTATTTTGAAAAGGGTCGTGATTGTAAACCGGATAATTTTCGACGATTTCATCGCCCAGTTTTTTGCGGGCGGCCATCATGTCATAAGCGCCGTGCGAACCCAGCGCCCAGATAAAGCGGATCTGTTCCTGCTTCATCCCGGCTTTGTGCAAAATATTCAGAACACCAGGCGCCACGTTTTTAACCGGCGTCGGCCTGGTCATATCGTCAAAGACAATAACCGCCTGCTTTTTGCCGCGCGCAAGGTCGATAAGCGGCGCGCCTTCCACCGGATGAGCGATGCGTTTTTTGATCTGGCCGGCGCTCAACGCTTTTTTCTCCAGCCCCGGGGAAGTGAGGTTATCTACCTGCCAACGCGTGGGAAAGGAGAGAATTTTTTCTTTGTTTTCATACCAGCGGCGCGCGGGGATGCTGATTTTTTTCAATTATTCACTCCCCCGGGATTATAATTTTATCTCGTTGATGTGGCCCGCGGAAAAATCAAGAAACAGCATGCGTCCGCGCACGGGCACACCGATGCCGGTGATTATTTTTATCGCCTCCTGCGCCTGCCAGGCGGCAAAAACCGCCGGCGTTGCCGAGGGCGTCCCCACCAATGTTTCTATGCCCTTACTTTTTTGGGAATGCATATCCGCGCAGATTGCTTTGAATCCCTTATCTTCCGGGAAAACGCTCGCCAGCTCACCGCACCAGCCCGCCACCGCCGCGTGAACCAGAGGCAGTTGCAAATCGGCGCAGGCGCGCGCCAAAACAGCGCGGGTACTGGCGTTATCCAGTGCGTCAATTACCACCTGCGCGCCTTTGATTATCTTTTTTATGTTACGGACGTCGATTTTACGGGAAATGGCGGTTACCTGAACCGCGGCATTTATCTTTTTCACCCGTGCCACCGCGACCTTGACTTTTGCCTTTCCCAAATCCGCCTCACAGGCCATGATCTGGCGGTTGAGATTAGATTCGGAAAATTTATCGTGGTCGACGATGATCAAATGCCCGACGCCGGCGCGCGCCAGAAGCTCAATAACCGTGCCGCCCAAACCTCCTGCGCCACAGACAGCGACGGAAGCGCAACGCAGTTTGAGCTGTCCCTCAATGCCTAGCGTGCCGATATTGCGTAGATAACGCAGCGGCACGACATTCTGACTGAGGCACAGGATTTCGGCGGCGCGCAGCGGAATTTTTCTTCGCGCCGCGAGGCACCGCACATTTTTACTTTCGATAACGCGAAATTTTTTCCTGCCGAAAGACGCGCCGCTTTTGCTCAAGCGCGTGATTGTTTCGGCGGTTGTTTCTATAGCAGGCATTTTTCTATTTTTAATTGCCCTTCAACAGCCGGTAAGCTCGGGGAAATGAGTGAAAAATCCTTGGCACGCGGACAGTGATTACACGCCCAGCTTGGCGCGAAAATCCTTTATGTGCGCCCGGTATTTTTCCACCTCATCGGCGCTCATGTCGTCGGGGAACCGCAGTTCCGCTTGCGTCATGGCATCAACCAGCGTGTTGGAATGGGGGGCGATCGCCAGGATGCCCACTTTGCTGCCGTGCTCGAGCTTAATCTTCCCCAGCATAAAGTCCGTCACGAACTTCGTCTTTTTTGTGAGAATGTTCTTCCATTCCATGGGTGTTGCCGCGAGGATGAAATCGCCGACTTTTTTCGCGTTTTCCTCACTGATGAATTCCACTCTGGACAGCTTCCCGGATTCGAGCGCCGCGCCGAACAGAATATCCTGATCGATTCCCCATTTCGGTTCAGCCAAAACTTTGAAATAAACCGTAGTGGTAAGCTTCTTAAGCTCTTTCTCAAATTTCGGGTTATTTCGGTATCCCTGCGCAAAGGCCTCCAGCCACTCCGGCGTGCAATAAGGTACGGACATCTGTCAAACCTCCCTTTCTAATTTTTTATCATTGTCTGATTATGAAGCTTTTTTGCCGAGTATTCCCTTAAACTCTTCGCGAAGCTCCTTTTTCCAGAGCTTCCCCGTTACCGTCATGGGCAGATCGTCCTTGAAAACCACCGCCTTGGGGACTTCGTAATGGGCAAGCTTTTCCTTGCACAGATTGATGATTTCCTCCGCGGTAATTTTGCCGGCAAATTCCTCCTTCGGCCGGATGATCGCGACAACGCGTTCGCTTCCCTCCTTTTCCGGATCGGGAACGCCGATGGTAACGACCATCTGTACGCCGGGATGGCGGAAAATAACTTCATCCACCTTGGTGGAATAAACTTTTAGCCCGGAAACATTGATCATATCTTTGATGCGGTCAGTAACATAGAAAAATCCCTCGCTATCCATGTAACCTAGATCGCCGGTATGAAACCAGCCGTCCGGCGTCAACCCAGAAGCGTCAGGCCAGTACCCTTTCATGACCTGCGGGCCGCGAATCATGATCTCGCCCGTTTCGCCGAAAGGAACATCTGCGCCTGTCGTCGGATCCGCAACACGGAAATCCGTGTCCGGCACGGGAACGCCCAGCCCGCGTTTTTCCTTGGACATAAAACCGGTAATCTTGGAAAAAGCGGAAGGGTTAAGCGTCGCGATGGGCGCCGTTTCCGTCAGGCCGTAGCCTTCCGCGATGGGATTGCCCATATCCTTCATGACCGCTTCCCGCACCGAATCAGGAAGAGGCGCCGAGCCGGAAAAGAACAGGCAGTTCACCCGCCCTATTTTGTAATTTCCGATGCGCATAAGCTGCGTGGGAATGGTGGGGATAAGAAACGGCCGATGTTCCCTGATGGTCTTGACGATATTTTCGATATCGCGCGGGTCGGGAGCAATAATCACCCGCAGGCTCCAGTGCGCGGCCTGATGCACAAGCGCGTGCCCGTAAGAATGAAAAAGTGGTATCGTGATGAAGACCGAAGACTTGGCGATAATCGCTCTGGATAATGGCTCCATCATCCAGGCCAACCCCTGTATCAGGTTCGCATACCTATTAAAGTGGGTGATCATGACGCCTTTGGGCAGCCCCGTGGCGCCACCCGTGAAGGAAAGCTCACAGAGGTCATTGAGCGGATCTATTTCCACCGCCACTGATTTCCCCATGTTTTCTTTGATGAGTTTTTGAAAGTCCGCGACGCCCGCCGGAAGATCCGCGCTCTTGAGCGCCTCCGCCCCGTAATCCGGAGTGACAATAATATTCTCCAGCGCCGTCTTTGTTTTCAGCGCCATGACGCGCTGCAGATCAGCTTCGCCACAGATGATAGCCCGGGCGCCGGACTGGGTAAGCTCATGAATAAGCCCCTCGTCAGTTCGCGCGGTGCTGGTGGGCACCGTGGCGGCTCCTGATTTAATAATGCCCCAATCGCCGATGACGAATTCAATGCAATTGGGCAGAAAAAGACAGACCCGGTCGCCCCTTTTTATTCCCATACCGGCCAGGGCAAAGGCAACGGCATCCGCCTGCTCTTTGAGCTCTTTATAGGACATTATTCTTTCATCGAGCTGCACAGCGGTTTTTCTGCCGTTGACCTCCGCGGCCTTGTCCAGGACTTTCCACAGCGGCTCAACCGGATAAGGCGCGCAGCTTGCTTTTAGTTTATACGGCCCCAACTTGTAGCTTTTCAGCCAAGGTTTATCAGAATAATTCACAGCGTTTCTCCTTTGATCATTGCATCTTTTTCACGTCTTCGATCAGCTCATCCATGCCGAGCTCTTTTAGTTTGGCTGGCGTTGGTATGCCGGTGGCTAAATCCCAGCCGCGGTATTTATAATAAGCGTCTTTGAGCATTTCCAGCGTCTCCGCGTCCAATACCATGCCTTCGGCGGGGCCTTCCGGCAGAGGTTCTTTCATCAGTCTTTCCGGAAGCACATCGTCTTTTCTTCTGATGCCTTCGCGGTTGCAATACACTCTGCCGAGGTTGTAAATCCGCTCGCCGCATTTCCTGAAGTCATCCACGCTGAAATCATTCCAACCCGTGGCGCTTCTGATCAGATCAACCAGATCCTCCGCCTTAAGAAGAGCCCCCATGAATTTACAGCCACCCAGGGCATCCAGTGAGGTCAGGGCGTCTTCCATATCCATAAGGATTTTAGCCTCCTCCGGTTTCGCGTTGAGTGGATCTTCGATGCTGCTCTCTTCGACAATCAGAATCGGCGCGTCGATAAAAGTGGGGGCTTCGATAAATCCCGTGATGTGATCGCCGCCGCGGTTGGCCGTCACGAATCCCAATCCGCAGATCTTGGCGGCGCGCGGATCATAAGCCGGCAGTTCCAGGCCCTTCACGTTCATGGCAAAAGCGGATGAGCCACCACCTAGCTTCTCCGCCATAACTTTTGTGCCTTCCGCCAGAAGATCTCCTATTCCTTCGCGTTTGGCGATCTTTTCCACCAGTTCAACAATAATATCACTGTCGCCGAATTTGATATCAATGCCGCCGGTCATCTCTTTGGTGAGAATGCCTTTTTCAAAACATTCCATGGCGAAGGCTATTGATGAGCCTGTTGAAATTGTATCCAGTCCGTATTCATTGCACAGATAGTTGGCCATGGTGACGGCGTTCATGTCCGCTATGCCGCAGCATGCTCCGAACATGTTGGTCGTTTCATATTCCGGCCCCTCGCCGCTTCTTCCCGCCCACTTGCCTTCTTTAATCGCCGTGCCGCGGCCGCACGCAATGGGACAGCCGAAACAGGCCAGTTCTTTAACCAGCACTTTGTCGGTCATGGCCTGTCCGTTCATCTCCTCAATCTGATCAAACACGCCTTTTTGCCAGTTCAGCGTGGGATATCCGCCCCGCGCGTTGACCATGTCCGCGACCAGATTGGTCCCGAAAGCCTCAAATCCAACTTTAAGCACCGATTCGTTGAGATAGCCGATCTGCTTTTTGGAAATTTTCTTGAACTCTTCTGGGTCATGGAGCTCGATTTTTGTTTTGCCGGAACAGACAACGGCTTTGAGTTTTTTGGAGCCCATCACCGCTCCCAAACCACAGCGCCCGACCGCGCGGTGGCTGTTGTTCATAATGGCGGAATACCTGACAAGATTCTCCCCTCCCTGCCCGATGGAGGCAATAATGGGTTTTTGACCCGCGCCTTTCTGAAGAAGGGCTTCCGTCTCATTGACGCTTTTTCCCCACAGGTGCGCGGCATCTTTGAGCTCCGCTTTGCCATCAACAATTTCCAGATATACCGGCTTTGGCGAAACTCCTTCAATAATGATTCCGTCATAACCGCTTCTTTTGAGCATGGGGCCAAAGTTTCCACCGGAGTTTCCATGCCCCCATATCCCGGTCAGGGGCGACTTGGCAACGACGGAATAGCGGGCGGCACTGGCTGATGTCGTTCCCGTAAGCGGGCCGGTCATGAAAATCAGTTTGTTTTTTTCGCCCAGGGGATCAATACCGGCAGGAACTTCTTCATACAGATAACTCGTGGCGATTCCCACGCCTCCGAGATATTTACGCATCTTGTCTTCCGGGATGCGCTCCTCGGATATAGAGCCCTTGTTCAGGTTAACCCTCAATATCTTTCCCATAAAACCATTTCCCATAATTCCTCCTGCAATGCCTGCTGCTTATTTCAGTTGCCGAAAGATTCTCTCCCCGGTATTATTTTTTACAAATTAATAACTAAGCTATCGGCTGATGCCGCGATTTTTTCAGCAAATAATCTTTCACGCCCCATACTTCTTCCGCCTTCAGATATCTTATTTTGCCGCTCTTGGGCTGGATATAAGACATGGCCCTTTCGGCAAACGCCAAAATTGACAAAGCGGGATTTACACCCAAATTTTCCGGCATTTGTGACGCATCGCAGACCAGCATGTTATGATAACCCTTGATCCAGTTTTCTTCATCAATAACTCCGTTTTCCGGCGCCTGTCCGATTGTGCAACCTCCCATAATATGCGCGGTAATCGGCGCGTCCATCCAGTTTTCGGTGGTAATATTGGCGGGAATGCCGTTCATTCTTTTTGCCAGCCGCCGGCCGAAATCGTAGCCTATGGGAATCCATGTCGGATTCTTTTTCTCGGTGCCGTAAGACGAAGTCAAGGTACGGTAGAAAGGCCACAGGAGCCTTCGTTTTCTTTGGATGATGATATAGTTGTCAAGCGTCTGCATAATGAGCAGAATAATAGAACGCCTCGCAAACCCGATGGGATTGCAGACCCTCAGAAAAGTGATCGGATGGAAAAGAGCGTTGAAAAACGCTTTGATCTGCCGTGGTATCTTGCCTCCGCCTTCTGTCATGATTCCCGTAAGCAATCCCATAAAATCATGTCCCTTGCCGTAGCGCACCGGTTCAATATGGGTGTTCTCATCGGGATGGACACTGGAAGTAATGGCGACCCCCTTGCTGAAATCCGCGTTTTTGTCTTTCGCCTTCACGCCGATTATTGATTCACTATTGGTGCGGGAAAACTGTCCGATATGGTCGGAAATAAGCGGCAGGCGTCCATTTTGCTTAAGTTTCATTAAAAGAGAAAGCGTCCCAATGACGCCGGCACAGAGAACTATTCCCTTGGTTTTAAAAGTCCGGCCACTCAGCCTTCCCAGCATGGCGGTTGTCTTTTTTGACTTGACGATATAACCCTTATCGCCGTTGGGCGAAAGCGGGATTATGTCATATACTTTCTGCTCGGGGAATATCTGGGTGCCGAATTTTTCGGCAAAATAAAGATAATTTTTATCCAGCGTGTTTTTCCCGTTTTTTTTGCATCCGGTCATGCACTCGCCGCAGAGTTCGCAACCGACGCGATCCGGCCCCTCACCGAAGAAATACGGGTCTTCCTCGGGCATTTTTTCCTTGCCGAAAAAGACGGCAACATCCGTAGTGGTGTAGGTGTGGCCTCGGCCAATTTCCTCGGCCGTTTCTTTTAGAAGCTTGTCCTGAGGGGTGGCAACGGGATTAGGCACGACCCCGACCATTTTTTTCGCGATATCGTAGAAAGGCAGCAACTCCTCTTTCCCGCCCAGCCGCTTGATGGTTTCATGCTCAAAAAACACCGGCGGCGGCGTGTACATTGTATTGGCATAATTAAGGCTGCCTCCGCCCACTCCGGCGCCCGCCAGGATAAACACGTCTCGCAAAAGATGCATCCGCTGTATGCCGTAGCAGCCGAAAGTGGGAAACCATAAAAACTTTTTAACGTTCCAGTTGCTTTTGGGGAATTCATCAGCATGCCATCTTTTCCCTGACTCGATAACGGCGACTTTGTATCCTTTCTGGGAAAGACGCATCGCGGCGACACTTCCGCCAAACCCGGACCCGACAACAACATAATCAAAATCAAATTCGCTTACATCTGTATTTGTGCTCATGGGGAATCCTCCTGAGACTTACATGATTGTCTCTTTTGCAATTCTTTGGGATGGGTAACAATTATTCAAACGTGACAACTTCCGAAACAAACATTAAAATTAATGATGGCGATGGCCTGTTTACACTTCAACTCCGCCGGCTTCCGCGCCGGGCAAATTCATGAAAAAAACACTACACACTGTTTATTTATATTCCCGCTTTAATTGGCTGTCAACTATTTAAAGTTTTTTCTTAAAAAGACTTTGTTAAAACATATCCGCGGGGTCATTTCTCCAATAAATCAAGAAAACGACCCCGCGGTTTGTTTCACCTCAACTATCGGTTAAAACGGAAAATGCGTCGCCTGCCCGGCCACAATTATCCAGGTAATGAGCAGGGCGTTGAGAAACGCGCCGGTGTAAATATGCCCCGTCTTCCGGTAAAAGTAAGTCGAGATCAGCGCCGCGATGGTGAATATCGGGAAGAACTGGAACATCACTATATACCATAAGGCGGCTTCCGGAATCGCCAGCGTTCCTCCGGCGAAAAACGGCAGGTAGCCCAGGGTTTCAAAAATAATATAAGCGGTAATGAGCAGGAAAATATTGATAAGCATTTCCCGCCAGGCCGGCAGCTCGCCTTTTTTACCGCGGCGCAGCTCCCCATGCAGAATCATGCCGATAACCAGAAAATAGAAAGCAAACGGAATCAGGTAGCCGAGGAAGATGCGGAAATGCAAAAGTGTCATCGGCTTTATGGCGAAGACCCAGAGACGGTAATCGGTGGTGAAAACCAAATGTGAAATAATCAGCGTCACGTAAGCCGCGCCACAGATAATCAGTGCCAGCAAAAACGACTTTCCGATTTTCTTGAAATCCAGCCCCTTGTTCTTCCAGGTCAGGCCGTAATTGACAAAAGTCGCTTTTTTCTTGCGGTTAAAAATCACATGCCAGAGGATAAACAAGATCAAAGAAATAACCGCCACGGTGCACGCCCACATCATAATGACCGTGGTGATGTTTTGGGGAAATAGCGCCGATGCTTTAAGCTTTTGCGTGTAACCGATAGCCCACAAAAATACGGGCAGGGGAATCAGCACCGTTAAAACGGCGCCCACCCACCAGCCAAAGCCGTCGGCTGATTTAATTTCCGCCGTTTTCTCACTTATCTCCTTGAAAAATTTTGTCTGCAGCAGAAGCTGGCCCAGCGGGAAAATAAGCAAAAGCATCCCCAACATGGCCAGAAAAGTGCCGATTTCTTTCCAATACCAGATCTGATTGGACACAGGGATATCCTTGCCGCCTTTAAGCGTCATCTGCATCCACTCCACCGCGTTGCCTATTCCTTCCCGGGAAAAGTGAACCCGCGGATGAATAATCGGCGGTTGATACAGTTTTCTTGCCGTGCCTTTTTCGATAGAGCCGTAGAGCTTGCCGACTTCGACATCTTCGGTCGTGCCGAACAATTTTTTCAGTTTATCAGTTTTAACGATATCTACAGGAATTGGCGCGCCCCACATTAACTGAGAAAATTCATCGTACTTGGAGAAAATAAGCGCTGTGTTGCGCGGGAAAGTCGCCGTCCCTTGAGGTATGCCGAAAGTTCCTGTCGAGGAACTTGCCAGAACAACCGCCTTGTAGCCGTTAGGATTGGTCGCGGCCGCTACCACGGATGCCCAGCCGCCCATGGAATGTCCTTCCAGTCCGATATTATCAAGATCGACAATATCCAGCGTGCGCAAGTAAGTGAGCGAATCCATCCCTCCAAAACCCTGGGCGAACGCCGGCGGATCGGAAAAACCATGTCCGGTCTGATCAACCGCCAGAACAACATAGCCGCGGCGGGCATATTCAATGGCAAAGCCGCACTGCGTTTCGCGAGAATTAATATAGCCGTGCGTGGCGACAATGCCCGGAGCCGGATTTTCCTTGCTTACGCCGGGAGGAATATAAAGTAGGGCGCTGACCATTTTGCCGTTAGAGGCTTTGAAACGAATGTCTTTTATTTTTATGTCGCCCCCGGATGTCTGGATCAAATAAGCCAGTAAGCCTCCGCCGATAATCAAAAGCAGGGCTATGACGACCAACCATTTACATTTTTTCGTATCCATATCCCCTCCTCTATTATACTTGTAATTTCAATAAATTAACAATGTCATGACGGGAAGATATTGCCGATTACGCAAAAATAACATTGGGCATGTTTCCAGGCGGCGATCGGCCAATGGTTAACGATGAAAAAAAAACTAAAATGATTTGATATTGAAGAATTCCACGGCAGAAATAAAAAATTTCCCGGCGGGGCGACCTGTTATTTCCCGGAACAAACCCGGCGTTTCTTTTGACGGATCTCATAAGACACCACCAAAAACGTTTTTAAAAAACCGCCAGGCAGATAGGAAACACATTGCCGAAATTAAGTCAACTCATATTCGGCAATGTGCCTGCATCGAATTTACGCTTTTAACTTAAGCGTTTCTTTAGTTCTTCCAGCTGCTTTTTCAGGCGCGCCGGCAGACGGTCGCCGAATTTGGCAAAGTGCTTTTCGATATCGGGAACTTCCGCTTTCCAGGCGTCAACATCGACTTTTAGCAATTCTTCCATGTCCGCCGCGGAAACAGCCAAACCTTTCAGATCCAGATCTTCTTTTTTCGGCAGCATCCCGATGGGTGTTTTTACCGCGTCCACTTTCCCTTCCACTCTTTCGCACATCCATTTGAGCACGCGGCTGTTTTCGCCGAAGCCCGGCCAGAGCCAGTGCCCGTCAGCGGATTTTCTAAACCAGTTGACGTAGAAAATGCGCGGCGCCTTGCTTTTGAGCTTATCGCCCATGCTGAGCCAATGATGGAAATAGTCGCCCATATTGTAGCCGCAGAAAGGCTGCATGGCAAACGGATCGCGCCGTAAATTTCCCACCGCGCCGATGTTGGCGGCGGTTGTCTCCGAAGAGGCGGTCGCGCCCAGGAAAACGCCGTGATCAAAATCGTAAGCTTCGTTGACCAACGGCACAACTCCAGCGCGGCGGCCGCCGAAAACAAAGATATCAATGGGCACGCCTTCGGGCTTTTCCCAATCTTTGGAAATAACCGGGCACTGTGCCGCCGGCGCGGTAAAACGGGCATTGGGGTGCGCGGCCGGCTCCTTATTTTCCCCGGGCCAATCACGTCCCTTCCAGTCTATGGCATGTTTGGGCGGCTCGCCGTCCATACCTTCCCACCAGACATCGCCGTTATCGGTTAAGGCGCAGTTGGTAAAGATAATGTTTTCCTTGATTGTTTCCATCGCCATGGGGTTTGAATCGTACGAAGTTCCCGGCGCAACGCCGAAAAATCCAGCTTCCGGATTGATCGCGTAAAGCCGGCCGTCGGGGCCGATTTTCATCCAGGCGATGTCATCTCCGATGCACTCGCATTTCCAGCCCTCCACGGTCGGCTGCAGCATGGCCAAGTTGGTTTTGCCGCAGGCGGAGGGAAAAGCCGCCGCGATATGATACTGCTTTCCTTCCGGACTGGTCAGACGCAAAATCAGCATGTGCTCCGCCATCCAACCTTCCCTTCGGGCCATGGCCGAAGCAATGCGCAGCGCCAGGCATTTCTTGCCCAGAAGAGCGTTGCCACCGTAGCCGGAACCGAATGACCAGATAAGGTTCTCCTGTGGAAAATGGCTGATGTATTTTTTCTCCATGGGCGCGCAGGGCCAGGTTACATCTTTCTGCCCTTTTTCCAGCGGTGCGCCGATGGAGTGCAGACAGGGTATAAATTCGCCTTCCGCGCCCAGCTTATCGATAACTTTTTTCCCGACGCGCGTCATGATGTGCATATTGCAAACGACATAGGGGCTGTCCGTAATTTCAATGCCGATTTTGGCGATGGGCGAATCAACCGGCCCCATGGAAAAAGGAATGACATACATCGTGCGTCCCTTCATGCATCCTTTGTAGAGCGCCTTCATCGTCGCCTTGAGCTCATCCGGCGGAAGCCAGTTATTGGTCGGCCCCGCTTCAATCTGTTCGGGGGTGCTGATATAAGTTCTATCTTCCACTCTGGCCACGTCCGAAGGATCGGAACGAAACAAAAAGCTGTTCTTGCGCTTTTTCAGCGGTGTGGCGCTGCCGCTTTTCACCATCAGCGCCATGAGGCGGTCATATTCATCCTTGGAACCGTCGCACCAGTAGACACCGTCCGGCTGGCACATTTCTTCAATTTCCTTAACCCATTCTTTCAGCTTTTTGTTTTTTATCTCCATAGACAAACCTTTCTTTTTTTCAGATTATTTGCGTTTCTTTTTATTTTTCTTCTTGGCCGCGGTTTTTACCGCCACTTTTTCTTCCACCACTGCCTGCGCGGCCGCCAGTCTGGCAATCGGCACGCGGTAAGGCGAGCAGCTTACATAATCCATGCCGACGCGATGACAGAACATGACGCTGGAAGGTTCGCCACCGTGTTCGCCACAAATCCCCACTTTCAAGCCGGGCCTTGTCTTACGTCCTCTTTCGATGCCCATCGCAATCAATTGTCCCACGCCTTCCTGGTCGAGCACCTGGAAGGGGTCGACGGGGATAATTTTTCTGCCCACGTATTCGGGCACAAAAGCTCCGACATCGTCACGGCTGAAGCCGTAAGACATCTGCGTCAGGTCGTTGGTGCCGTAGCTGAAGAATTCCGCCTCCTCGGCAATACGGTCGGCCAGCAGTGCCGCGCGGGGAATTTCAATCATCGTGCCCACCATGTGCGGTATTTTTTTCATGCCGTACTTGGCACACACTTCCGGATAAATTTTCCTCACCAGCTGTCCCTGATGGCTGATTTCAGCCTTATCGCAAACCACGGGAATCATGATTTCCGGCAGCGCTTTTTTGCCTTCCTTGATTAATTCCGCGGCCGCTTCCAAAATCGCGCGGATCTGCATTTCGCTGACCTCCGGGTAAGTGATGCCCAGGCGCACGCCGCGATGTCCCATCATCGGGTTGGTCTCGTGCAGAATTTCGGCGCGGCTGTTGAGTTTTTCCACGGAAATGTTAAGGCTTTGCGCCAGACGCTGGCGTTCCTGCGGATTTTCCGGAACAAATTCATGCAACGGCGGATCCAAAAGGCGGATGGTCACCGGACGGCCGGCCATAACTTCCATGGTTTTCTTGATATCGCTTTTCACAAACGGAAAAAGATCGTCCAGCGCAGCGCGACGCTGTTTTTCGCTGTCAGACAATATCATTTTGCGTAAATGAAAGAGCGGTTTTTCGCTGTTTTCGCCGTAGAACATATGCTCGGTGCGGAAAAGGCCGATGCCTTCCGCGCCGAACTGAATGGCTTTAGCGGCATCCTTGGGAGTTTCGGCGTTGGTGCGGATTTTCAGGCGCCGCAGCGAATCGCATATTTTCATGAAGGCCCTGAAGTATTTATCGTCCTCCGCGCCGCTGATCATCGCCAGCGCTCCGTTATAAACGCGCCCGGCCGTGCCGTTGAGCGTGATCGTGTCGCCCTCGCGCAAAGTTTTGCCGTCAACCGACATCTTCTTCGCGGCGATATCCACATGAATCGATCCCGCGCCGACGATGCAGCACTTGCCCCAGCCGCGCGCCACCAGCGCCGCGTGCGAAGTCATGCCGCCGCGCGCGGTAAGGATTCCCTGCGCCACGCGCATGCCTTCCACGTCTTCAGGATTGGTTTCCTCGCGCACCAGAATTACTTTTTTGCCCTCACCAGCCCATTTAACCGCTTCTTCGGCGGTAAAAACGATCTGTCCTACCGCGCCGCCGGGACCGGCGGGCAGCCCTTTCGTCAAAAACTCCGCGCCGGTTTCAGCCTTCGGATCAACCATCGGATGCAGCAATTCATCAAGCTGCGCCGGCGTCACCCGCGTTACCGCTTCTGCCGCGCTGATCATTTTGCTCTGATACATTTCCACCGCCATGCGCACCGCCGCCGGGCCGTTGCGCTTGCCGGTGCGCGTCTGGAGCATCCAGACGTGCCCGTCCTGAATGGTGAATTCCAGATCCTGCATATCCCTGAAATGCTTCTCCAGTTTTTGCCGTATCTGTTCGAGCTCACGATAGGCCTTGGGCATTGCTTTTTCCAGAGACGGGTGACCGTGCGTGTCATCAGTCTGGCGCGTTTTTTCGTTTATCGGATTCGGAGTGCGGATGCCGGCCACAACGTCTTCACCCTGCGCGTTGGGCAGCCATTCGCCGTAGAATTTATTTTCGCCGGTGGCCGGATTTCTGGTAAAGGCCACACCGGTGGCAGAATTTTCTCCCATATTGCCGAAGACCATCGCCTGCACGTTAACCGCCGTTCCCCAGTCGTCAGGAATGCCCTCGATGCGGCGGTAGGAAACAGCGCGTTTGCCGTTCCAGCTTTTAAAGACCGCGCCGATCGCGCCCCAGAGCTGTTCGTCGGCGTTATCCGGAAAAGGCTTGCCCAAAACTTCTTTCACTTTTTCTTTATATATTTCCGCGAGCTGAGCCAAGTCATCAGCGGTAAGATCAACATCCTGTTTTACGTTGCGCTTTTTCTTCATCGCCGCCAGTTCCCGCTCCAGCTGCTGGCGCACGCCCATGCCTTCGGCCGGTTCAATGCCTTCGGCCTTTTCCATAACTACATCCGAATACATCTGAATCAGACGGCGGTAGGAATCCCAGACAAAGCGCGGGTTTTTTGTTTTTTCAATCATGCCGGCGATTGTCTTGGAGGTAAGTCCGATATTGAGCACCGTCTCCATCATGCCGGGCATGCTTTTGCGCGCGCCGGAGCGCGCCGAGCAAAGAAGAGGGTTTTTCGGATCGCCGAATTTCATGCCCGTGGCCGCTTCCATCTGGCGCAGCGCCTTATAGACCTGCTCTTTAAGTCCCTGCGGATAGCGTCCCTTATTTTTATAGAAAAGATTGCAGACTTCGGTAGTGATGGTAAAGCCGGGCGGTATGGGAATTTTCAGGTGAGCCATTTCAGCAAGCCCTACGCCCTTACCGCCTAACAGATTTTTGCTTTTTCCATACCCTTCGGAGAAGGTGTATACGTATTTAGTGCCCATATTCTTCGCTTTTAACCTCCTGACTTTTCTTATTATTAATTATTAAACGAGTGATAAAGCCACAAATTCACATTTATTGTCAAGTCAAAACGCGTCCGGGAGAAAATGTGAGGGGGGAAAAGTGCGCAGGTAAGATGTTTTAACAGAGCCGTGCAAAAACGCGATGAAAAACTTTATTAAGGCGGGCTGATTAAACAAGCGCTAATCAGCCCGCCTTGCGGTATTGGTTGTTTATCCTAAGTTTTATTCTTTAGGCGCCCCGGTGAAGTTTTCCGAAACGGATTTAATCGCCGCTCCCTCATTGTTCAAAATGGCGTCCATCATTCCAAAATACTTCGGGAATTCCGCACCGATAAAGAACTGCGAAGACAGCACTCTGCCACTGTAATAGGCGGCTTCGTTGTTATTGGCGATGATTTTCTGTCTTTCTTCGCCCTTGGCATCACCGATAAGTTCTTTCATTTTGGGGATGGTAATCGCCAAACTCCATAGATGCAGCCAGGCCACAATCAGCGGGAACATCGCCTGTTGCAGCGGTGTGGCATTGAGCACCAGCGCCATGAACTTACCTTCGGCGAGCTGTTTTTTCATCATCTCAATGACTTCGTCGAGTTTTGCCAGACCACGGACAACCGGATTGATGTATTTATCCTCCACCACGCCTTTGGCATTGTCAATCGCGTCATTCATGCGCTTTCGAAGCTGCGAGTAATTATACATTTCCGGATTCATGAGAATCTTGCGCATCTGCAGATCGAGAGACTGAATGGCGTTGGTCCCCTCATAAATCGAGAAAACCTTAGTGTCGCGGGCGTACTGTTCCACGGGATATTCCTGACAGTAGCCGTAACCGCCGTAGACCTGCATGGCTTCGGCAGTGACCAGCCAGGAAGCGTCGGAAATGCCGGCTTTGACGATGGGCGTGAGAATTTCCACAATACCCGTTGACGCTTTGCGCTCTTCCGGATCGGGCGAAACGTGCATGACATCTTCATGATAAGCCAAAAACAGGCACAGCATGCGCATGCCTTCGACCGTGCTCTTCATGTACATAAGCATTCTTTTCACATCCGGATGCTCGATAATGGCCACTCCCGGAGCGTTATCATTAAGCATCTGCGTGATATGCTTGCTCTGAATACGGTTGCGCGCGTAAGTTATCGCGTGCATGTATCCGGCGCTGGACTGCCCCAGGGCCTGAACGCCTGTGTGGATGCGGGCCGCGTTCATCAGCCGGAACATAATCTTCATTCCTTCGCGTTCCTTACCCAGCAGATGGCCCACGCACTTGCCGTTTTCGCCGAAACTCAGCGAAGAAGTGGCGTTTCCCTTCAATCCCATCTTGTGCTCAACACCGGTGCAATAAACATCGTTTCTTGCGCCGAGCGAGCCGTCTTTGTTGATGAGATATTTCGATACCAGGAAAATTGAAATGCCTTTTGTTCCCGGAGGGTCTCCTTCAATGCGCGCCAGCACCGGATGAATGATGTTGGGCGTTAAATCATGCTCGCCGTTGCTGATAAAAATTTTCTGGCCAGTGATCAGATACGTGCCGTCCGGCTGCTTTACGGCCTTGGTTTTAAGCGCGCCCACGTCCGAGCCCGCGCCCGGTTCGGTAAGACACATCGTGCCGCCCCACTCCCCGGAAAGCAATTTGGGAAGATACATCTGCTTCACTTCTTCGGAAGCGAAAGGCGCGATGATGGCCGCGGCGCCGGTGATCGCTCCGCAATACATCGTCAGCGATGTGTTGCCCGCGTTGAAATATTCCGCGGCGGCCATAGAAACACTCTGGGGCATACCCATGCCGCCTGTTTCCTGCGGGAAAGACAAAACATGAAATCCGGCTTCCACATAAGCGTTGAATCCCTTGTGGAACGATTCGGGAACCTTCACTTCGTGCGTTTTGGGGTCGAATTTCAATCCAGTCTTGTCACCATCGGAATTGGATGAATAAAATTGGTCTATGGCGATTTTTTCCGCCAACTCCAACGTGTCCTCATACATGCTGCGATCAAATTCCTTGAACTGGTCAAAACGGTTTAATTTCTCCAGCTCGAGCATTTCAAAAAGGACAAATCTCACATCACGTGAGTCAACTAATGGGTTTAACGACATAAAAAACCTCCTTCAGTTTTCTTTTATTTAAGAACTGTGTCGGGCGGGAATACCTTACACAAATTTCTCGCAAGATCATTCAAAACTGACCGGCAGTATAGTTACATAAAATGGCCGTGTCAAGATAATTGCGCAAAAATGTTGGCTGTCGTGAAGGGTCGCTTGTCGCTTGTGACCCAAGCCATAACATGATAAGTAAAACCTCAATATCATGTATAATTTTGAGGTTTTTTCATGCGTGATGAGAAGCTGTACCTTGTTTTGATGGGGCTGCCCGCACGCGGCAAATCAACACTGGCCATACGTCTGCAGGAGGCGTTGCGCAAAAACCGCATCCCCACCAGAATCTTCAATAACGGCAATCTGCGCCGCAAGCACCTGCCCGTCAAAGAAACATTTTCGGCAAATTTTTACCACCCGGAAAACGCCGCCGCCCGCCAGATGAGAAATACCTTCGCGCTCACCAATATAAAAATGGCCAAAAGCTACCTTTCAGACCAAGGCCAGGTGGCGATACTCGATGCCGCCAATGTCAGCCGAACCCGCCGGGTAATGATTGAGAAAAACCTCGACAATCATCCTATCCTTTTTATCGAATGCCTGAACAATGATGAAGAAATCCTTTCCCTGATGATTGAGGCCAAAACAAAACTACCGGAATTTTCCCGCCTGCTGCGCAAAAAGGCGCAGGAGGAATTTACAAAGCGCATCGAAAACTACCGGATGATTTACGAACCGCTGGCCCAGGAAAGAAATTTCTTCCGCGTCGATTCCCTGCAAAACAAAATACTGGAAGAAAAAATGACCGATACAATCCCCCTGCATCTGCTGATTAAAGACATATTGGTTACTGACGTGGTGAAAAATCTTTTTCTTATCCGGCACGCGCAGACCAGATATAACGTCATCGACCGTATTGGCGGCGATTCCACCCTCACCGCCAAAGGAATTATGCAGGCTAAAGCGCTGGGAAGGTTTTTTCAAAACCAGGAAATATCCTATATCTTCACCAGCAATAAAAAACGCACCGTGCAGACAGCCAGGGCGATAGCGGAAAGGCAGAATGACTGCAAGGTAATATCGCTCGCGGAATTCGATGAAATCAACGCGGGTATCTGCGAGGGGATGACTTATAAAGACATCGAAAAAAATATGCCCGAGGTTTTCAGCGCGCGCAAGGCAAATAAATATCATTACGCTTATCCGCAGGGGGAAAGCTACGCGATGATGAAGCCGCGTGTTGAGACGGGGCTGAAAAAAGCTTTTTTCCTTAACCGTCATGCCCAAAACATCATGATTGTCGGGCACCAGGCGGTCAACCGGATGATTTTGGCGCATTTTCTCTACCGCCGCGACGATGATGTACCCTACATTTATATCCCGCAGGATCAGTTCTACCACATCGTCTCGACCCAGAATAAAAAACTGTTTGAGCTGAAACCTTACGCCTAAATGAGCACACATAGGCTTATTATTTTAAGGAAAGGCAAGCATATAAATAGCTATAGTCTTTTTACTCTTTTTCTTTAAAAAAAGAATGTGCTATAATTATAATCAACAAATCTAAAACAGGTTTGCTAAAGCAGTATCGTTTCGCATCTTTTCTTATCTTAAGGAACAGCTATGAAAATTTGTCCCTTTTGTGACGGAGAAATCAAAGACGACGCGATAAGGTGCCGGCATTGCTCCATGCTTTTACCCAAGCCAAAAGTGGCCAAGCAGGATGCGCCGCAGCAAAAATCTCCCCCGCCGGAAATTTCAAAAATAAGTGAGGACCCACCACCACCACCACCACAGCAAAGCACCGTTGACACGCCTAAACCAGAAGAAAAACTGGTCATGGCCGAAACTCCTTCGGAACCATCATCACAACAAAGAGCGGTGAGCGCTCCTCTTACAGAAGAAACAAAGATAATATCAGAGCCTCCTTCCAGACCCTCACCAAGGCAAAGCACGGCTGGCGCGCCGCATAAAGAAGAAACACAGATAAGAGCCGAAATACTTTATGAAGCATTCATTGGTGAAAAAAAGCGCGCCTACTATATTGATAAGTTCAAAGCGTTCGACGAACAGCCACAAGGGCGCAAGGCAAGCTGGAACTGGGGGGCGTTTTTTGGAAATTATCTGTGGGCGCTTTACAGAAAAATGTATGGATGGTTCCTTGTTTGCTTTGGCATTTTCGCGTTTCTAACAATTTACTCAAATTACTTGAAATATTACGAAGGCGGCGCGCCTAAAACCTACAGCATTTTATTGTATATTTGCATGGTTGCCTTTTCGCTATTTTTTGGAATCATGGGCAACTCACTTTATTATCGCAAAGCGAGGAAAAAAATCGCCGCCGCTCAATCTTCAGTCACGGACAAACCAGCGCTCCTTGAATCTCTACGGAACAAAGGAGGGGTCCACATATGGATACTTTGGGTTTGTATCGCGGGCTTGATTCTGTCGTTATTTAACGGCGCTTATATCCTAGGCGCAAACGCGCAGGGAATAGCTTACAGTTACCTGCCCTTATACGCGGCGATGATTATTGTTAGCATTGTCGCGATTGCGGTTTTATATTCACATATCAACCTGGAATGGGAAATAAAATTAGAAGAAATAGCTGAAGACTATAAAGGGTATATTATTGCTTCTGTGATAGCCATACCGATTATTCTACTGTCCGCCAGCATTCTGCTTACAATCTACGACCAAAACAAAATTAAGGAACAGGCAGCGGCAGAGCATCCTGAGGTTCAGGCATCGATAACCCAACCCGAGACTGTGCCAGATCAGCCAGACGGTCCAACCGTGGAAGAAGAGCTGGCAAGACTCGCCAAAGAAAGACATTATAACGCCATAAAAAGCGCTCACCCGGACTTCGATAACTTAAGGGAATCAGGAAAAATTGTCGCGTGGATACAAAAACAACCAGGGCGCTTGCAGGATTCGATGCTTAAAACCTATAATGAGGGCGATGCCAATGCTGTGATTGCCCTTATAAATCAATTTAAAAAAGCCGAAAAGAGCGCTCAGCTGCGCAAACAAACTCCCAAAAAGAGCATCTCGGTTACCAGCCGTACGGAATATGCAGACGGAAATTCCAGCGCAATCGGTGGAGGGATAAGGGGAATAGAATTAAAAAGCGGGAATATTATTCACGGACAAGTAATAAGTTTTGACGGCAATGTCGTAAAAATCCGCGCACAAGACGGAAAAATATCGACATATTTGTTTATGGAAGAAGTCAGCAGGTTTATTTATTAATGAGAGTGCAAATCGCCACGACGACACTGTTCCCTACATCTACATCCCGTAGCATCAGTGCTGTTACATCGTCTCGACAGAGAATAGAAATTAGAAGAAAAACTAAATTTTGAATTATTAAAATCCTAAAAAAGGAGGATCATTTGCGATGACACATATTAAGAACTTATTCATTGCAACATTTAGTTTGTCCATGATTGTTATCATCTTGAATCATAATGCAATTGCTGCTTGTTTTAGATACATCGACAAGACCGGAAAGTATATATTTGACCGACAGTTCTCTTGGGCAAACACCTTCTCCGAAGGTCTTGCCGCGGTTGAGATTAGTAGTTGTCAATGGGGTTTCATTGACAAGACTGGAAAGGTTGTAATTAACCCTCAGTTTGAATCTACAAGAAGGTTCTCCGAAGGTCTTGCCGCTGTTAGAATTAATAATAAATATGGTTATATTGATAAAGCCGGAACGCTGGTAATCAAACCACAGTTTGATGACACAATAGAATTTTCCGAAGGACTTGCAGAGGTAAGAGTTGGAAATAAGTGGGGTTATATTGACAAAACCGGAAAACTTGTAATCAGACCACAGTTTGATGAGGCAGGAAAATTCTCCGAGGGATTTGCAGCGGTTATGCTCAGCGAAGATAAATGGGGCTATATTGACAAGACTGGAAAATTTATAATCCAATCATGGTTTACCTTTGCACGTAGTTTCTCCGAGGGTCTTGCAGCGGTTAGTATAGATATTGAAGAAGGCCCAGATTTGCCACGGCCAGGCAATAAGGGTTACATTGACAAAACCGGAAAACTTGTAATCAAACCACAATTTAGATGGGCAAATAATTTTTCCAATGGGCTTGCCGTAGTTTATACGGATAATAAAGCAGGGTATATTGACAAGAATGGCAAATACGTAATTGGCCCGAAGCTGTGGAAATTGGCAGAAAATTTTTCTGAGGGCCTTGCAGCGGTTCACAATAGAGAGGAGAAATCAGGATACATCAATAAGGCCGGGGAGTATGTAATTAGCCCGCAATTTGATTATGCAGAAAATTTTTCTGAGGGCCTTGCAGCGGTTCGAGAATATGGACGTGATAACAAATGGGGTTATATTGACAAAACGGGAAAGTTTGTAATTAACCCTCAGTTTTTCCATGCATATGAGTTCATCGATGGCATTGCACTCATTAGATGTGATTAAATCAGCAGAGATTCATAATAAGAATGCTCTTTAAGTCTAATATATTTTAGGACAACAAATGCATGTAACATACTTGCAACCAATAAGTTTCAATTTTAATTCCCAATTAAAATTGAAACTTATTAGCCATACTATATTATTTTATAAAATTATGGCCCCTTCTTTTCACATAGCTCGACCAACACCCCAAAAGTGGATTTCGGATGCAAAAAAGCGATTTTGGCGCCGCCCGCGCCACGGCGGGGCTTTTCATCGATTAGCTGAATGCCTTTGGCTTTAAGTTCCGCCAACGCCTCTTCAATGTTTTCCACGCGGAAAGCGATATGCTGAATTCCTTCGCCCTTCTTTTCAATATATTTGGCAATCGGCCCATCAGGCGAGGTTGACTCCAGAAGCTCCACTTCCGTATCGCCCACCGGGAAAAACGCCGTGGTCACTTTCTGCTCGGCCACGGTTTCGCTGCCTTCATGCTTCAACCCCAAAAGCCCGCTGTATAAATTTTTCGCCTCATCAATGTTTTTTACGGCAATGCCGATATGGTCAATTTTCAGAACTTTCATTTTCTCTCCTTTATGTAATTATTTACGGACATTGGCCCGGATAAATTCCACAATTTCCGTGGTGGGCGTGCCCGGCCCGAAGATCGCGGCAATGCCTGCTTTTTTCAACCCGACAATATCTTCATCCGGGATAATTCCGCCGCCCACGACAAGCACATCGTCCATGCTTTTTTCTTTAAGTAGTTCCATCACGCGCGGAAAAAAATAATTGTGCACACCGGATAAGCTGCTCAAACCTATCACATCCGCATCTTCCTGCCGGGCGGTGGCCACAATCATTTCCGGCGTCTGGCGCAGGCCGGTGTAAATCACTTCCATTCCCGCTTCCATAAAGATACGCGCGAGCAGCTTCGCCCCGCGGTCATGACCATCGAGCCCCGGCTTGGCCAAGACAATTCTGATTTTTCTATCTTTGTTCATTAAGTTACCCCCTCCACTAACCACATCCCTATTTGTCTAAAACGACTGCTTAGGCTTATATTCGCCATATACTTCTCTCCAAACGTTGCATATTTCACCAATCGTCGCCTCGGCTTTAACCGCTTCAATAACCGCGGGCATGACATTTTGGCCGGCCACAGAAACCTGTTTCAAATTCTCCAGCGCCTTTCCCCATTTTTTCGCGTCACGCGCCGCGCGCACTTTACGCAGCTTTTCGTTCTCCATCTCGCCCACTTTCATATCCACTTTTAGCAAATTGGCCGGCGGCGGCTCTTCCATGGTGTATTTGTTGATGCCCACATAGACGCGCTCGCCCGTTTCGATCTCTTTCTGAAAACGATAGGAGCTTTGCTGTATCTCTTTTTGGATATAATTTTCCTCGATGGCTTTGAGCGTGCCGCCCATGCGGTCAATTTTTTCCAGATAATCATTTATCTGTTTTTCAATTTTATCCGTGAGGGCTTCCACCATGTAAGAGCCCGCCAGCGGGTCAATCGAATCAGCCGCACCGCTTTCTTCCGCCACAATCTGCTGCGTACGCAGCGCGACCGTTACCGCCTGCTCGGTGGGCAGGCACAGCGCCTCGTCATAGGAATTGGTATGGAGCGACTGGCAACCGCCCAGCGCCGCGGCGTAGGCCTGCAGCGTAACGCGGATGATATTATTGAGTGGCTGCTGCGCGGTAAGCGTCACGCCTCCGGTCTGCACGTGAAAGCGCAGCATCAGCGAGCGCGGGTCTTTCGCGCCGAAGCGCTCCTGCATAATTTTTGCCCAAACGCGCCGCGCGGCGCGGAATTTGGCCACCTCTTCCACCACGTTGGTAAAAGCGTTGAAAAAGAAACTTAAGCGCGGAGCAAATTTATCCACGGTCAAGCCTCTTTCCACACACGCCTGCACGTAAGCGATACCGTCGGCGATGGTAAACGCCGCTTCCTGCGCGGCGGTCGAGCCGGCTTCGCGGATGTGATAGCCGCTGATGCTGATGGAGTTCCAGCGGGGAACATTTTTAAAGCAGTATTCAATCAAATCCACGGTGAGCTTCATGCTGGGCTGGGGAGGGTAAATATACTGGCCGCGCACGGTGATTTCCTTGAGAATATCGTTTTGCACCGTACCGCCTAGTTTTTCGTAAGAGATGCCCTGCTCGTCGGCAATCGCCAGATACATGGCCAAAAGCACCGTGGCCGGAGCATTGATCGTCATGGAGGTGGTCACTTTATCTAGCGGAATTTTATCGAAGAGCACGCGCATATCGCCGATGTAATCAATCGCCACGCCGACTTTCCCCACTTCGCCCATGGAAAGAGGATGGTCGCTGTCATAACCGGCTTGTGTCGGCAAATCAAACGCCACACTCAATCCCGTCTGTCCCTGCTCTAAAAGATAGCGATAACGGGCGTTGCTTTCCCGGGCACTGCCGAAACCCGCGTATTGGCGCATCGTCCAAAAGCGCCCACGATACATCGTGGGCTGCACACCGCGCGTGAAAGGATACCCTCCTGGATAACCAAGCTGGTCATTGTAATCAAAATCGGAAACATCAAGCGGCGTATAGAGACGCTCGATTGGCTCGCCGGAGATGCTGGTGAAAACTGCTTTTCGCTCCTTTTCCCTGACCAACGCCTTATCCAGGATTTGTTTTTCCCATTCATCTTGGGCGGTTTTTATTTTTTTAAGCGCGTCTTTGTCAAACATTAACCCCTATCCCCCGTTTCATGTTTTTTAAAACTGCTTATTTTATTTTTTGATAATCAGTGCGTCGGCGACTTTGGCTCCTTTTTCATAAAGAATCAGCGGATTGATATCCAATTCCTTAATAGTATTTTTTTGATCGATTACCAAACGCGATACTTTTAAAATAATATCCACCAGCGCTTCCATATCCACGGGCGGCCTGCCGCGCCATCCCCGCAATACGCTGTATCCCTGAATTTCGCTGATCATTTCTTCGGCGTCCGCGCGGCTCAAGGGCGCGACGCGGAAGGAAACATCCTTGAGCGCTTCCACAAAAACACCGCCGAGGCCAAACATCACGCACGGCCCGAAAACCGGATCATTAACCGTGCCGACAATCGCCTCCACGCCACCGGCCAGCATCTCCTGCACCAGCACGCCCTGAATGTCGGCCTGCGGCATGTATTTTTTGGCGTTGGCGATAATTTTTTTAAACACGGCACGCACCTGAGCGTCTGTTTTTATATTCAAAACAATCCCGCCTGCTTCCGTTTTGTGCGTTATCTGCGCGGAGGAAATTTTGAGCGCCACCGGGTAGCCAATCGCGCGCGCGATTTTTACCGCCTGGTCCGCGGTGGCGGCAATCTTTTCACGCGTTACGGGAATGCCGTAGACGGCCAAAATTTTTTTTGCTTCATATTCCGTCAGCGCACCTGGCTTTTTAATTAATGCCTCAACTGTCTTTTCCTGTTTCGGCGCGCCTATTTTTGTTTTGCCCTCCGCGTGGCGGCGCAATTTTTGGGCGTACCAGGAAAGATTGGCGAGCGCCTGCACCGAATGCAGGTGGTCACGCAAAACGGGCATGCCCGTTTCCTCAATCGACTTAATCGCCTTGGCGACAACTTCGGATTCGGAAATATTATAAGTGGTGAGCACGATCGGTTTCGTGGTGGATTGATAAATTTCGATAAGGTCATGCGCCAGAATCGGCGCGCTGTGCGGCATGAAACCCATGGCCACGGAAACCATGTGGATATTTTCATCGGCCACCAGCGCCCGCAGGCAGTTGCCCAGCATCTCCGGCTGCGCCACCGCCGCGGCCGTCAGATCCACGGGGTTTTTGGCCGAGCCGAAAGGCGGCAGATATTGCTCCAGCTTGCGGCGCGTCTCGCCGGTAAATTCCGGGACATTGAGTCCCAGAGATTCGCACTTGTCCGCCATCAGCACGCCCGCGCCGCCGGATATGGAAAGAATGCCGACATTGCTTCCCCGCGGCAGCCGTCCGCTGCGGTGGACAATCACAAACGAAGTGAGCTCAGCCAGCGTCTCGATGCGGATAATGCCCATCTGACGGAAAAACGCGTCGTAAATTTTATCGTCACCGGCGAGCGATCCGGTGTGCGAGGAAGCCGCGCGCGCGCCCGCGCCGGTGCGCCCGACTTTCATAATTAGAATGGGTTTTTTCAGCTTTAACGCCTCTTGGGCGGCTTTACGCAGCTTGACGCCGTTTTTCGCGCCTTCCAGATAGCCGCCGACAACTTTTGTGTTTTCCGTCGTCAGGAGATAATAAAGAAAATCGGCAAATTCCGTGTCCGCCTCGTTACCCACGCTGACAAAAGAACTGAAGCCCACGCCCGCCGCCACCGCGTGCGCGAAAATCAAAGTGCCGAACGCGCCGCTTTGCGTGACAAAGCCCAGCGTCATCGGGTAAACCGGCTTTAAGTCAACAATATTGGCAAAAGACGCCATCACGGCGTTGCTCAGGTTCACCACGCCCACACAGTTGGGCCCCAAAATGCGCAGGTTGCTTTTTTTCGCGAGCTTCGTGATTTCATCCTGCAGCGCCTTTCCTTCCGGGCCGATTTCGGCGAAGCCGGAGGTAAAAAGAACAACGGCCTTTACTTTTTTCTGCACGCACTGCTCGAGCGCCACCGGCACCGCGGGAGCGGGCAAACTGATGATGGCCATATCCACATCTCCCGGCACATCAACCAAGGTAGGGTAACACGGCAGGCCGTGGATTTCGGTATGATTGGGATTGATGGGATAAAGCTTCCCCGGATAATTCCATTTCAGAAGCGCGTTAAGCGACCTACCGCTGGGGCGGCGCACGTCCTTGGAGACGCCAATCAAAGCGATGGACGCAGGATTAAAAAAATAATCAAGCGAAGATAAATCACAACTGCCAGGTTTTCTTTCCATATATAAATGTATCCTCTGGGTGCAATCTATACATAAACGCGTATCTTCAAGTCAAGAAGAGCATCGCTGATTGATGTTCACATTTTTTTATCAGCCGCAACAGCTTCGTAAATTTCTATCGTGGGCGGCTGGGCGGACAGCGCGAATGCCTTTTTGGCGAAAAGACGGGAGGCGGGCAGCTGAAAATGTTTTTCCAGCGCCGCATGGTCAGTCCACTCTTCAAAAAAAACAAGCCGTAGCGGATTTTCACAATCCTGATGCACGCCATGCGCAAGGCATCCCGGCTCTAAACGCGAACGCCGCGAATGTTCCAGGCTCACGGCAATCAGTTCATCAAGGGTTTCGCTTCTGGCCAGGATATTGCCCGTAACAATTATCACTTTTGCCTCCCGATAAAAAAATCATGCCGCCTATTTAAGCAGCCGGTAAATTCCCGCCGCTCCGAAAAAAAGCGGACGGTAGAAAAACTCCTTAAAACCCGCGGCGATAATAATTTTTTTTAATTCATCAGGCCCGTAAAAATTGAGAGTCGATTCGGTAAGGTATTTATACGCGGCGCTATCGCCGGAAATAAGCAGTCCTATTGCATATACATAGATGCGAACGTAGAAATGATGCAGCGCGCGGATGGTTTTATGACGCGGCTGGCTGGTTTCAGCGACAACACAACTACCGCCGGGCCGTAGCACGCGCAAAATCTCGGCAAGATGATCCTTTGCCGCCGGATTTTTATAAAGCATATTGCGGAAAGCGAAGGAAATACCCACGCAGTCAAAATAATTATCAGAAAAAGGAAGCTTAGCCGCGTCGGCATGAATAAATAATATTTTATCATCCACCCCGGCTTTTCTCGCTTTTCGCGCGGCGGCGGCAAGCATCTCGCGGCTGAAATCGCAGGCGCTTACCTGTAGGCGCTCATCGGCGCGGCGGGTGACATTTACCGCCAGGTCTCCCGTGCCGCAGCCCAGGTCTAAAAACTTTTCGGGCTTTAGCTTCAGGCATTCATCAACAAGTTTCCTGCGCCAGCCGATATCCATGCCCCAGGTAAACACATGATTGATCAGATCATAGTGCCTGATAATACCGCTGAACATGGGCGAGAGATTCTCGCCGGTAATTTCCTTATTCTTACTCAACGGGCAAATTCCTTTTTTTATAAGACTGCCGCCAGAAGATAGCCCAGCCCTAGAAGAAATTGGGTTGCCAGCACCACCAGCACGTTATTTTTCATCGCCGCAATCAGCGTGTTTCTTTGCTCATACTGAAAAGAACCGCGCATCGCCAGGAAGGCAAAAAGCAGGGTCAGAAAAGCAATAAGCGTCCAGGCCGGGGCCGCACGAAAGATAACTAAGCCAGCAATCCAGACATAAACCAGAATGGTCATCAGCGAGTAAAATTTCGCCGTTTTTTCCTTTCCCAAGGTAATCGGCAGGGTTTTGCGCCCCGCAGTTTTGTCCGCCTCGACATCGGGAAACTCGTTGAGGAGCAAAAGGTTGTGCACCAGAATAAAGGAGGGCACGGAAGCAAACAACGCCAGCCAGGAATATGTTCCCGTCTGCGCGTAATACGTGCCCAGAACGGGCAACATCCCCAACCCCAAACCCGCTGACCACTCCGGCCAGGGACGTTTCAGTATTACCGGCGTGTAAAGAACAACGCACAAGGCCGCCACAATCAGAAGCGGCAGAAGCAGCCATCCCTGGACCAAAATAAAATAAATTCCGATCGGCGCGGCCATAAGCAGGGTGACGATCCCCATCCCCAGAACCTGCGCTGGCTTTAAAAGACCGGCTTTGAGAATGCCGCTGCCGCCGCTGAACGGCGTCGGTTCAGTTTTTAGATCAACGCCGCTTTTGTAATCAAAATAATCGTTGAGCGTGTTGACGCTGATATGCGTGAGAACCAGGCCGAACCCCGCCAATAAAGCGTAACCAAGATTTATCACGCCTTTCTCATACCATGCAATGCACGTTCCCAAAAAAGCCAGGATGACCGAAAGCAGCAGATATTGCGGGCGTGCTTCCATAAACCATATTTTTAACATAAATAATTTCCTCCTGAGTCGCACGGGCAACCATTATGCGCCGGATAAAAGACGGCGCAACATACGGCAGATGCGCCTGCCTGTCAATTACCAATATGACAAAGAAAATCACCCGATCCATTCAAACAAGATGATGCCCGCCGTCGAGCAGAAGCGTTTCACCCGTGACCAGAACAGCGTCTTCAATAAAATAGCGGATAGTTTCCGCGATAATTTCCGGCGTCGCCGTCATGCGCAGAGGCAGCTTTTCCTCCAGCTGTTCTTTGAGCTTTTGATATTTTTCCTCTCCCATGCCGGCTTTGAGCCACTCACCCTGAATAAAACCGGGGCAGACGGCATTGACGCGAATTTCCGGACCCAGCGCGCGCGCCAACGCCACCGTCATATTGATTAACGCAGCTTTGGATGCGCAATAGGCCACGGAACTGCCGATTGCTTTCACGCCGGCCAAAGACGCGATATTGACCACCGCGCCTCTGCCCGCTTTTTTCATGTGCGGCGCCACGGCGCGAATCATCTGGTAAGGACCCACTACATTGATTCCATAAATATGCAAAAAGTCTTCCCGGGAAAGACCCTCCAGGTTGCCATGTGCGTTGAATTTTGTCGTGGCGGCATTATTTACCAACACATCGACACGCCCCCATGCTTTTACGGTTTCCTCAACCATATGACAGCAATCAGCATCCTCGGCAACATCGGCTTTACACAAAACAGTTTCAGCCCCTGATGCCTCGCACTCTTTGCGCACTTTACGGGCTTCTTCCTCGCTTTTGGAATAATTGATTACCACATTGTAACCGCGCCCCGCGAGCATCCTGACGGTGGCCGCGCCCAAACCGCGCGACGATCCGGTGACAATAGCAACAGGCCTGGAATCATTCATAACTATACTCTCCCGAATAACGTTCTGGCAGACGGCTTATCACGAAATAAAGCCCGGCATAAACAATCTATTTTGGGCATCTTTAATCTCCACTTCAAATAACTTTCGCTTTACGCATCATGTTTGCCACGGTCAGCTCCAACGCCAGTTCCCTGCCCGCCGACTGGGCCGGGGCGAAGTTTCTGATAAATTCGATTTCTTCATCGGTGGGGCGCGGCGTTTCAGATAAATCAGGAGCGATCTTTAAATCCCAGGGAACTTCCATTTTGATATCCTCGACATTAACCCGCGGATGAATCTGGGAAAGGTAAATTTCCTTGGTTACATCGTCAAAGCGGAAAACGCCTTTGGTCGTCAAAAGCATGCAAGGGCCGCTGCCTTTGGGAAAAAGACCGGATCGCTCGCGGCTGTCACCGCCTTCAAGATAACCGGGAGAAGTCATATAATCAAGCCTGTTGACAAAATTTCCTCCGAGCATCGTCAGCACCGTTCTCTTCGCGTAGGACATAAAATCGGCCGCGCCGCCCGAACCCGGAAGCCTCATCGCCGGCTTGTAATAATCTCCGATGGCCGTTGTGTTCACGTTGCCGTATTTATCGATTTGCCCCACGCCCAGAAAACAAACATCAACAAAACCGCGATAAGTCATCGTGAAGGCGGAAAATAAATCAGTCGCGTAAGAAAAGCCGCGGCAGGAATGAGCGTCGGCGATGTGGTTCAGGGGCAAAAGCGGCTTGAAATCAATAATGCCGGATTCCATCATAAGCGTGGCATGAGGCGCGTAAAGCGCCTTGGCCAGCGCTCCGGCCGTGGTGGGCAGGCCTACTCCCAGAATCACGTTTTCATAGTCGTGTATTTCCTTGGCCACGGCAATGACCAGAAGTTCCTGAAGGGTATAAGGTTTACTCATAAAGTTTTCCCCTTTCCTGAAAAGTTTTTTCCAGTTCTGCCATGGTCAGCCCCATGAATCTTTCCCGCCCTTCGCGATCCCACCTGGTGGTGAAAGCCGAACCGTAATTAGCCGGCGCGGAATAAAAAGCCTTGGCCCTGATGCCGTCGAGGATTTCACTTCCGAACCTACCGATATAACGGTCAAGATACGCGGCGCGGTTTACGCACCCGTAAATCCATTCGTCCATCCAGGATTTCAATCCGTCGGCGGTGGCGTCGGACATCATAAACAGACCGTACATAAACGGGTCGATATTGTAATATCCCAGCACTTCCGTGGGATGCGCGCCCCAGGGAATCTCGATCACCGCATCGACCCGATAGGCGGGAATGATGGTCAAATGGGGGCTGGATTGAATGATGTCATGCTCGACGATCTCCTCGCACGAAACAATAATTCTTTTGCTGGCGAGCGAGGCGGCGGCGACACTTCCCATGGCCCCCCAGTACTGGGCGTTGCCGTTTTTGTCGGCCCTCTGAACGTGCACGATACACACGTCCGGATTCGCCGCGGGAACAGTCAGAATGTTCTTTCCCGTGTAGGGACACTTTATCACGCGGAATTTGTCTTCACCCATAAAACTTCTTTTGCGGAAAAGATCCGTGGCCATTACGCCTTCCAGCACCTGCATAAAGCTGAAGCCGTGCATGCCCGCGACCATCCGCGCGTTATAGTCAAAATTCGTGTAATCCTCTATTTGCAGGGTTCCCGCGTTCAATGCTCTTTCCACGGCGGAGCCGCCTTTCTTGCCTCCCGCGCGCAGGACGTAGGTTGTCACCAGTTTCTCCACGCAACCCGCGCCCACCAGCACTTCGACATCAAAAATACCGGACTGCGAATAGAGTGTCAGTCCTTTTTTGCCCTGTCGAATAACTTCATAGACAAGCTCAGCGCAACTTCCTACTGTGTAGTTGCCGATGACCAGCTGATCGCCGTCATGCACGAACCTGCCGATGGCCTCTTTCGCGGTCATAATTTTATCTGCCGGCTCTCTCATAAGCCAATTTTTCCTTTCTTAAAAAAATACCCCGCAAAAGATTTCGCGGGGTATTGCTGTTTAAACATCGCCTCATGATGTGCTGCTGAAATAAAATAAATCGTCCATCCGCATGGAATGGATTCTATAATAAGGAAGAAAAAATATCAAACTTCCAGATATTTTTGCCGCGCTTCATCATTGCATTTTAGCTCCTCCACCGTGCCGGCAAACCCGATATGCGCCTTGCCCATCAGATAGACACGACTGGCCAGCGAAAGCGCTACTTTAAGATTATGCTCCACCAATAATATGGAAACACCGGCTTTATTGATATCCGCCAGAACATTTCTCACTTCCTGAACCATCAGCGGCGCCAGGCCTTCGGTGGGCTCGTCCACCAGTAAAAGCTTAGGATTGCCCATGAGCGAGCGGCCGATGGAAAGCATCTGCTGTTCTCCGCCGGAAAGAAATTTTCCCTTTTGGTTCGCCCTTTCCTTGAGCATCGGAAAATGCCTGAAGATTCTTTCATAATTCCATACGTGCGGATCATTGTTCTCGCTGATTCTGCCGCCTTTGATTCCCAAAAAGAGGTTATCCATAACGGAAAGCTCGGGAAATATCCTTCTTTCTTCCGGAACATAACCGATCCCCGCGCGCGCCGCCTTGTAAGGAGCCCAGCCCGTAATATCTTTTCCGGCAAAAACCACCGTGCCCGACTGCGGGCTGACCAGCCCCATGATGCTTTTGAGCGTGGTGCTTTTGCCCATGCCATTTCTGCCCAACAGGGCGACAAGCTCGCCTTCTCCTATCTGCAACGATAATCCCTGCAGAACGTGGCTGATACCGTAGAAAGTGTTTAAATCTTTAACTTCCAGAAGCATTATCTTTGTCTCCTTATTGTATCGGCAATTATCAGCAGACGGCGCTGACTTCCAGGTCGCCCAGATAAGCGTCCTTTACTTCCTGGTTCTGGCGGATTTCCTGCGGCGTTCCCACCGCAAGAATCTGCCCGCGGTGCAAAACAGTGATGCGGTCCGCGAGCGAAAACACCACGTCCATGTCATGCTCGATTAGCACTACTGTTTTCCCCTGCGTCATCCTCTTGATGAGTTCAACGGCGTTATGCGTTTCGTCACGTGACATTCCCGCCGCGAATTCATCCAGCAACACCAGCTCCGGATCAGTCGCCATCGCGAGGCTTATCTCCAGCGCCCGGTGCTTGCCGTAGGAAAGAGCGCTTACTGGAAAATTGCGCTCGCCGATCAGGTTGATGCGCCGCAACAGCTCGTCGGTTTCTCTGGTGATGTCTTCCATTTTATCCACGCGCGTGAAAAAATTAAAACGCACGCCTTTCTTGGATAAAATTCCCAGGCGGACATTCTGAAAAGTGGTCAACCGGCTGAAAGTGGTGGTAATCTGAAAAGACCGGCCAATGCCCAAACGGCACAGATCGCAGGGCTGCATGCCGGTTATTTCCCGGCCTTTAAAAAACACCTGTCCTTTGCTTGGCTTATAGGTTCCGGTGATGACATTGAAAAGAGTGGTTTTGCCCGCGCCGTTGGGGCCGATAACGGCGTGACATTCCCCTTCCCTTATCTGCAGATTGACATCGAACAGAACCTGCAAACCGTCAAAATCGTGATAAAGCTTTTTTGTCTCCAGAATATTATTCATGCGGCCTGCCTCATCCTTTTATTTTTAAACATTAGCCATTTGAATTTTAGTTTCAGCATCAAGCCTGAAAACCCGAGCGGCGCGTACATGATGACCAGAACAAAAATGATGCCGATAACCAGCTCCACCCGGTCGGTATAACGGAAAATGATTTCTTCAATCAGCGCGTAAATTGCCGTGCCCCAGACCGGGCCGAAGAAACTGGCGATGCCGCCGAGCATGGTGTTGATAATCGGCGTGAATGAAACCAGAAGGCCGAGATAACCGTCCGGCGCGACGACATTCTGAAACATCGCGTAAACGGACCCGGCCACTCCGGCAAAGGCGGCGGACATGATATAAACAACAGCTTTCGCGTGCGTGACTTTAAATCCCAGGTAATCTATTCTTTTGGCGTTGTCGCGGATGCCGACCTGAATCTGGCCAAAAGGGGTTTTGGTAAAAAACCACATGAGCCAGAGACTCGCGCCTAAAACGATAATCGCGAAATAATAAAAATTGGCGGGAGCGCCCTCCAACGGAAAAGACACCACGCCGGGAATGCTGAAAGGCGGTATCCGGAAATTCGCCAGTCCGTCTTCCCCGCCGGTGATAAACCTTGATTTAAGCGCGATGACATACAGAAGCTGGGCGAAAGCCATGTGCATCATGGCGAAGGCCGTGCCGCCCACCCGCACCACCAGCGGGCACACAATCAGCGCCAGCAGCACCGCGCCGAGGATGCCGATGCTCAGCGCCGGCAGAAGCGGCAGGTTCCAGATGTATTTCAAGGCCAGCGCCGTGCCGTAGCCGCCCGCGCCGAAATACATTGCGTGACCAAAACTCAAAAGCCCCGTGTAGCCCAAAAGCAGATTGAGCGAAACAGAGAACACGGCGAAAACCGCGAACGTGATAAAAAAATTCATGTAGTAGATGCCGAATATTTTGGGGACAAAGGCCAGCGCGATGATTAATGCCGCCCAGGGCAGCCAGCGTTTCATCTTATCAATCATTCTTTAACTCCAAATAAGCCGTGAGGTTTAATGGCCAGAACAAACGCCATAAAGCCGACAATCAGAACAGGGGCGAGCTGAGAAAAAAACTGAATCCCGAAAGAACTTAAAAGCCCGAAAATAATGGAAACGATAAACGCGCCCTTGAGACTGCCCAGACCGCCGGTGACAACAACAATAAAGGCGTACATTCCCACCTGATCGGCCAGGCCCGGAAAAACGGTAAGAATCGGCGCGATAACCACACCGCCGATGCCCGCCATCCAGACACCGATGCCGAAAACAAACATAAAAACCAGAGGGACATTGATGCCCAGCGCGTTGACCATTTCCCGGTCGGAAACCGCCGCGCGCACGATTTTTCCCAGGCGCGTTTTGTATAAAAGAAGCGTCATGACCGCCAAAACTACGAGCGCCAGCGCAATCATAAAAATGCGGTAAATGGGGTAATCCAGAGCGCCTATATGCACCATGCCTTCCAGAATGGGCGGCACGGAAATCGGCAGATTCTCCGTGCCCCAGAAAAATTTGACGCCGCCCAGAATAAGCATGGCGATACCCAGCGTCAAAATCAATTCTCCCATCGCGCCCATGATCTGCACTTTTCTGATAAAAAATCTTTCCACAATAACGCCGACCAGCGCGGTGAGCACCGGCGCGATAAGCAGCGCCGCCCAGAAGCTTCCCGTCACGGCCACTACCGAATAGCAGAAATAAGCCGCGAGCATGAAGAAAGCTCCGTGCGCCAGATTAAGAATCCCCATCATGCCGAAGATGACATTGAGGCCCGCGGCAATCAGAAAAAGCACCATGCCAAAAGCGATGCCGTGAATCGCCTGCGCCGCGTACATTGAAGCCGTCACATCCATGAAAACTTCCTTTCAAATAAGAATAACCGCACAGCGCGTGACATCCCTCCCTGTATTCATGCGCTGTGCGGCAGAAAAGCTACCTTCCTATTCGCCCCACTCATCTTTCCCGGCGCAGCGTTCGAGATTTTTATCCATCCACGGCATGACTTTTTCCGCCGGAATTCTCCACGTGAGCCCGGTGGAGGCGGCATCTTTATACCAGTAATACGGCTCGATATTCATCGACACTTTCTGCTGGGCGGCCGGCACATATTCAAACACGTGCAGATCCTGAACAACTTTATGGTCGCAGGCTCTCATCCTCAGCACTTTTCCCGTCGGCAGCCGGTATGTGTCGTTTTCCCATACCGCGATAATCTTTTCCGGATCCGTGCTGCCGGCCCGCTCGATGACGCTGAAGAGCCAATATGCCTGCTGACGATAGGAACCGAGATTACCGGAGCCATGCTCAAAAAGACGGCTGTTATAAGGTTCTGTCTTCCATCGGTTGGCCCACAAATCATGCCAAGTTTTATAGTATTTGATCTGTTCGGGTGTTTTAAAGGCGCCGCCTTCCACGCCGTATTGCGTAATCTGGATATTCCCCGTGGCCGCCTGGGGGCCTATTTCATGCAGAAAATTGGGATCGTCCAGGAATAAATGCGCGAACGGCTGCTTGAGACCCATCTGGCGCGCCTGCTTAACCAGATTGGCGCCGTCCGGAATCCAGTCGCCGGTGAAAATAACATCCGGTTTGGCCGCCTTGATTTTTTCCAGATAGGGGGCAAAATCGGTCAGAAACAGCTTATGATAATCTTCACCGACAATCTTCGCCTGCGGATAATATTGTTTCAGCCCTTTTTTGAAACTATCCGCGATGCTGCGGCCGAAAGCGTAATCCTGGCAAATGATGTAGAATCTTTTCTCTTTCTTTCTGATTTGGCCGTAAAAGTAACCAAGGCCGCTGCCCACCTGACTGGATGACAGGCAGCTCATAAAAGCGTAACGGGAAAAATTCGTGGCGTCCATCAGGTCATCGGAGGTCGAAGTGATATTCTGGGCGATGATTTTATATTTGTCGGCTACCTGATTGATTACTTTCATCAGATGGCTTCCGTCCGTGCCGATCAGCACATGCACCTTTTCCTGCAGCGCCATTCTCTCGGCGACCTTCTTACACTGGTCAAGGCGACCCATATGGTCGGCCTGAATTACTTCCACAAATTTTTTCTTGCCGTCCACCATGATGCCGCCGCGCTGGTTGATGTCGTAAGCCGCCCAGGCCACCGCCGCCCAATAAATTTTGCCGACAATCGCGGCCGGGCCCGTAAAAGAGGCAACCACGGCAACCTTGATGGTATCGCCCTTGGGAAACTGAACGGTTGCCGGATCAAAATCCGACATATCGCCCATCGCGTTGACATCGAAGGCATAATTTGCCTCCGCCAATTTCGGATGCGCGGCGGGCGGCTTGGCCGTTTTCGCTCCTTTCTGCGCCACAGCGGCGACAGGGTTAAAAACTTGTAAAAAGAACAGGGAGAAAACACACAAAGCAATTAAAAAACCCTTGCTGATAAACTTCATCTTACCTCTCCTCCTTTTTGCTTTTTTGCTATTCAAAAACCACAAAAGTATTCAAAAGCCAGCGGGTTTCATAAAAATATTTCTGCTGCTTTCGGCACAAGCGGGCATCATAATTCACTTTTCTTACCAGGGAGAAAAAGAAGGTGCCTGTAAGTTTCGTCAGATGCATTCATTGCCCAATGAGGAAATAATTAAGAACGGTCGTTCTTTTTTCTTGCAAGCTAGCATGCCTTTATGCTAAGCGCAAGTCAAATTTGTTTTTGCTTCTTCTTTTTGGCAGAAATAAACATGCAAGGGGGTAATTCAAAAATTTTTTATGACCCGCAGTCTGAAAAATAGAAGCCGGACAAACAGCAAAAAAACTATTTCGGCAAGGCAGAACAAAACGAAAGTGAAAGAGCCCGCATTGCAGACGGTCACCAGCCGCATCAAGAACCCGGAGCTTGTCCGAAAAAAACATCTGCATATCGCCAAAAAGGCGGCAAAGTTATTCATCAAAAAGGGCTATCATCAGACGACAATGCGCGAGATATCCAAAGCCACCGGCATGGCCATCGGAAATCTCTACGGCTACATCAGCCGCAAAGACGATGTCCTTTGCCTGGCGTTTGACGCGTTTCATCAATACGGACGGCAGCACCTCGACGCGCGGGCGGATATTGATACGGGGAATCCCGAGGAGTTATTAAGGTCATTTGTCCGCGGCGCGCTGCAAAGCGTGAGAAAATTCCGGGAAGAAATCATTCTCATGTACCGTGAATCGCGCATGCTGCCCAAGAAAGAGCTGCGCCATTCGCAGGAAAAAGAAATGGCGCAGATTAAGGCGCTGGCCAGAATCATTGAAAGAGGAATAGATGAGGGGCTTTTCCGGCCGCAGGATCCTTTTTTCGCCGCCGGGATGGTTTTTTATCAGTTAATCTTTCTCACCATCCGCGGCTGGATGTTCGCGGGAAAATATTCCACAGAAGAAACGGAAGCCCTGCTCGAAGACTTTATTATCAATTCAATAATAATGCCGAAAGAAAAAAACCATCAGGCGGAAAAATCATAGCTCACCACGGTATATTTCCCTTCGATGATTGTGCCTATTCCTTCGCTCATACAGCCCACAATCTGCTGGCGCGTATTATTGTTGTAAATGGGGTTGAGATTGCTGTTGTGCGGCCCGATGACATCGCGTCCGGCGATAAAATCAAGCGTCGCGGGATTGGTGCAGGCCAGCACCGCTTTTGTTTCCACCGCGCCGCCCGTGCGCGATTCGTGACCGCTCCACATCGCGCAGGTGATATAAAGGACGGGGCTATACATGTTTTTGATGTAGCGGCCGGCAAGTTCACCCGCGTATAAAGCGGAACCCCGGCTGTATGACGCCGTATGGATATTCGCGGAGTCATTAAAACGGCCCCCCACGCCACCATGTATTTCCGTCGCGCCGAAAAAGCATTTAATGGCGCTGGTGATGCCCGCGTAATCTTCATTATAGTTACTGCCATGATTGTTGAGCGTGGGCATAAAAATTGTTTTTACCTTTCTGCCTGTATAGCCTCCGTTTTCCCAAACACCGTTTTTTGGATCGATCAATCTGCCGGGGGTCAGGGGCGAGGCGAATATCGGATAAGACAAATAGGCCCGGTCGCCGTGAAAATCGAAAAACTCTCTGACCCAACCTTCACCCTGCGCGGGGCTGTTTATAGCGGGATTATTGCTGGTAAGCCAGCGTTTTGTGGCCACGGGTTTCGGTTCAGGCAAAGATTGATAATATGTTGCCAGCCCATCCCAGTTGTAATCCGGCCAGTTGTGGTTACGGTTGGAAGGTGTTGCGTCAAAACCAAACGCGCCGGTTGAACCGTACAATTGCGTGTTATCACAAATCAATATCTCGCCGGAAAACCCCGGAATAGACAGAATCACGTCAATGACCGCCTTGATACAGCCCGTGTGCGTGTAGCCCTGATTCGGCCACTGCGCATTGCCCTTTATTATCACCACATCATCCGCGCCGATAAAAGTTACTATTCCGCCCATCAGATCAAAGAGCTTGGTGATATTCTCGGTGTATGAACCGTTTTTCACTAAATACGCAGTTACACCATCCACGCCGTTATCCAGCGGAGGATCAGCCAACTCCGTTGATCCGGAAGAACCAGAACCGCCACCACCACCGCCGCAGGAGATATGCAGAGAACTCAAAATCCCCACGCCGGCCAGCGCCACAGACGCCTTGCCGGTATTTTTCAAAAAATCACGCCGCGTGATGGAATTATCCTTAATATCGCCCGCAGGAAGGCAATTTTTTATTTTCTTTTTATCTTCACAATCCATGCTGTGTTTCCTCCCCCATCTTTTATCAAACGGAAACATACGGAATACGTTGCGCCCAGGGTCGTGCTTTTTCCAGTTGCGCGGCCAGCCTAAACAAAGTTGCCTCATCGCCGTAGCGGCCGACAAACTGAATGCCGATGGGCAGATTCTGCTCATTCCAGCATAGCGGAACAGACATCGCCGGCTGACCGGTGGCGTTGCATAGAGGCGTGAAAGGGACAAATTTCGCGGAGCGCCGCCATCCCTTAAGCGGGTCATCCGGCGTTGCGTCCAACTCGCCTATCGTGAGCGGCGGCTCGCCTAGCGTCGGCGTCATGAAAATATCAAAGTCCATAAAAAAGCGCGCTACACCTCGTGAAATGCCCTGAATTTTTTCTACCGCTGTAAGGTAATCACCGGAGGTAAATTTTTTTCCCTGCTCATAAAGCGCCCAGGTCAAAGGCTCGTAATCTTCATGATTCGGTTTGCGGCCAGAGATTTCGGCGATCCAATCAATGGTCGCGGCGCAGTTGGCCGCCCAGATAACGTTGAAAGCGCGTCCCAGAATTTTTCTGTCTACTATCGGACTTTTTTGCGTGAGCTTATGCCCTAATTTGCGGCACAGGCGCGCCGCGTCTTCCAAGGCCTTTGCGCAATCAGCGTGAATTTCTTCGCCGTCGAGTGTCTGCGCGAAATAAGCGATGCGCAGACGTCCGGGTTTTTTCTTTACCTCTTCCGCGTAAGGGCGCACGGGTTCAGGCGCCATGTAAGGATCGCCGGGAACATAGCCGCGTGTCGCATCCAGTATAGCCGCGCTATCACGCACCGAACGGGTCAGAACATGCTCACAAACCAAACCGCTCATGGCATCGCCGACATCCGGCGCCAGAGAATTTCTCGCGCGCGTGGGCTTGAGGCCGAAAAGCCCGCAACAAGATGCCGGAATGCGGATGGAACCGCCGCCGTCATTGCCGTGCGCGGCGGGAACAATCCCCGCGGCCACTGCCGCCGCCGACCCACCGCTGGAACCGCCCGGCGTCCGGTTTGTGTCCCATGGATTCCGGCATGGCCCCAAAAATTTAGACTCCGTCACCGGCGTGAGCCCCAGCTCCGGCGTGTTGGTTTTTCCCACGATAATAAAACCGGCTTTTCTATAACGCCTGACCAGTTCCGAGTCGTGATCAGGAACATAATTTTTCATATTTTTGGTGCCGAAGGTCATGCGCACGCCTTTGCAGGAAGCAACCAGATCCTTCACCAGAAAAGGCACGCCCGCGAAAGGACCGGCGGGAATTTTACCTTTGGCCGCCTTCATTGCTTCATCATACATCGGCGTGACCACGGCATTGAGTTGAGGATTTAGTTTTTCAATGTGTTCGATAGTTGTCTCGACAAGTTCTTTAGCCTTAACTTTTTTGTTTTTTACCAATCCGGCCAGCGCCGTCGCGTCCAGAAATTTCAGCTGGGCAAATCCTTTCATCGATTGATCTCCTTAATTTTGGTGCCGTCATTTTATGCTTTAATAAATAATTTAGCAACAGTCTTAATGACGCTGATATCCCATTAATTTTATTGGAGTAGTGCTATGGCATTTTCATTGCTTAATAAAAAATACTTTTTCGTTGACTAGACAATCATTTTCAGGTTTTCTATACCAAAATATAATAACCGGGAGTCATAAAATGTATGAAAAAAAGCCATGGTTAAAGTTCTACGGACAGGTCCCGCACACGCTGGATTATCCGCGGGTCTCCATGTATGAAGCAGTCCGGCTCTCCGCCGCGGAGCATCTTGATGAGCCGGCTTATGATTTCATGGGCCATACCTCCACTTACCGGAAGTTTATGGACGAAATCGACCATTGCGCCGACGCGCTGGTTGCCATCGGCGTAAAAAAAGGCGACCGCATCACGATTTCCATGCCGACATCTCCGCAGGGCATCATCTGTTTTTATGCCGCAAACAAACTGGGGGCCGTATCGAGCATGATTCACCCTCTTTCCACCGCCAAGGAAATTGAGTTTTATCTCAATGTCGCCAAGAGCAAGTTCGCCCTGACGCTTGATGCTTTCTACGGCAAGTTCAAGGAGGTGAAAAACAAAACACCGCTCACAAAACTGATCCTCGCGCGCATTCCCGATTATCTGCCGCCGCTCAAAAGAATCGGTTTTAATCTGACCCTGGGGCGCAAAATTCCCAAGGTTCCCAAAGACCCGATGGTCATCTGGTGGCGTGATCTGATGCGGGGCAATTATCCGCCCGCGCCCCAGGTTCAAGTGGACACAGACGACCTGGCCGTCATTCTCTACAGCGGCGGCACAACCGGTGTTCCCAAAGGCATCATGCTTTCCAACATGAACTTTATCTCCGAAGGAAAGATGGTCTCCGAATGGGGCAAAATGGGCGATGCCGATTCCATTTTGGCGATACTGCCCATTTTTCATGGCTTTGGTTTGGGCGTCTGCGTCAATGCCTGTTTCATGGGCGGCGGAAAAACAATTCTTGTGCCGACGTTCACGCCGGAAACCGTTGCTGAGCTCGTCTGCAAGCATAAGCCTTCTTTCGTGGTGGGCGTCCCTACTCTTTATGACGCGCTCAGCCGCAATCCCAAATTCTGCAAGGCGGATTTGAGCTGTCTGCGCGGCACCTTCAGCGGCGCCGACACTCTTCCCCGCACGGTAAAAGAAAGATTTGAAGGTGTAGTAAAAAAGCAGGGCGGCACTGTTCAACTGCTCGAAGGCTACGGGCTCACTGAAGCGGTCACCGCCATTATGTCCACCCCCATCGATCAGTATCGTGAGGGCAGTATCGGCATTCCTTATCCTGATATGCTGGCGAAAATTGTTCGGCTCGGCACCACCGAGGAAGCTCCCTGCGGTGAAGAAGGGGAAATCTGCGTTTCCGGCCCCGCCGTCATGATGGGGTATCTGGACCAACCCGAAGAAACAGCGGAAACGCTGCGCAAGCATCCCGACGGCAGAATCTGGCTGCACACCGGCGATATCGGCACAATGGACGAGGATGGCTTCTTTTATTTCAAGCTGCGCCAGAAGCGCATGATCAAGTCCTCCGGCATGAATGTCTATCCCGCGCAGGTGGAGGATATTCTTTACCGTCATCCCGACGTGCAGGAGGCCTGCGTAATCGGCGTCCCGGATGAGGCGCAGGTACAGAGGGTCAAGGGGTTTGTCGTTTTAAAAGACGCCAAAAAAGCATCCCCGGAAATGGAAAAACAGCTGATCGATTTCTGCCAGGAGCATCTCATCAAATGGAGCTGCCCGCGCGAAATCGAATTTCGGGAGAGCCTCCCCAAAACGCTGGTCGGAAAAGTCGCCTTCAACGTGCTAGAGAAGGAAGAAATCGCCAAACTGAAAGCCGCCGGGAAATTTGCCGGTAATTAAAAATATAAGAAGGTAACAATCTATGAAAGAACTCACTGAACTGAAAAAAGTCGTTTCGCACCCTTACGCCTACATCCGCAAATACAAAAAGCAGACCGGCAAGAAAATCGTCGGCTATTGCTGCTCCTACGCGCCGGAAGAAATCATCTGGGCCGCGGGAGCGCTGCCTGTGCGGCTGTTCGGCACCAACCAAAACATCCACCTGGCCGACACGCACCTGCAGTCGTACTGCTGCTCGCTCGTGCGCGGCATTCTGGAAGAAGCCCTGGACAAGACCCTGGATTTCATCGACGGAGTGATTTTCCCGCACACCTGCGATTCCTTCCAGCGACTCTCCGATATCTGGCGGCTCAATATCACCGGGCAGTTTCACATTGATGTCGTGCTGCCCGTAAAGCTCGACACGCCCAGCGCGAAAAAATACCTGGCCGACGTTCTGGAAAAATTCAGGAAAGACCTGGGCCGGGCGCTCGGCAAAGACATCACGGACGCCCAGCTTGCCCGCTCCGTTAAAACCTATAACAAAATCCGCGCCCTCGTCGGTAAGCTCTACGAACTGCGCTGCGCCAATCCGCAAATCATCAGCGGCGCGGATTTTCACGCCGTCATCAAAGCGGCGATGATTATGGACAGAGATCAGTATCTAAAAATACTGACCCAAATCATCAAACAACTGCAAAAAGCAAAGCCGCGTAAAAACCGCGCCGACGCCAAACGCCTGGTGCTTTCCGGCAGCGTCTGCACGCACCCGGACATGTACGGCATCATCGAAAAAGCGGGCGGCGTCATTGTGTGGGATGATCTGTGCACCGGTTACAGGTATTTCGAAGGACAGATGAATGAAAAAATCGCGCCGCTCAAGGCGATTACGGCGCGTTATCTCAAAAGAGTAATCTGCCCCGCCAAGCATATGGAATTGCGCGGGCGCGGCGAAAACCTCATCCGGTTGGTCAAGCAAAGCAAGGCGCAGGGCGTGGTTTTTCTGCTTTTGAAATTCTGCGACCCGCACGCCTTTGACTATCCATATCTGAAAGAAATGCTGGAGGCCGAAAAGATTCCTTTCATGCTGCTGGATATGGAAGCGGAGCTTCCCTCGGCGGGACAACTGCAGACACGTTTTGAAACATTCATACAAATTTTATAAACCCCGAACGATAAACATATAAAGGAACAGAAAATGAAAAAAGCAATTTCCGAATTCTTCAAAATGGTTTTAATCTTTCTAGCCGGCAGATTCAAAAAGTTCACCATGCGCTTTAAGAAAACGAAAACAATGAAAGATTACATGATGGTTTATTACAGCCAGGCTAAATCGGCACGGCTCACCGGCAGAAAAGTGGCCTGGATAACCAGCGGCGGCCCGGTGGAGCCGCTGATTGCCATGGATATCATCCCCATCTATCCGGAAAATCACGGCGCGATGATCGGCGCCAGTAAAATGGGCGGCTATCTCTGCGGCCTGGCGGAAAACATGGGCTATTCGGCGGATCTGTGCTCTTACGCGCGCTCGGACATTTCCTGCGCCACCGTCAACGGCGGGCCGATCGGGGGGCTGCCCCGTCCCGATATGCTGGTATGCTGCAACAATATCTGCGGCACGGTGCTCAAATGGTATGAAATTCAGGCGCGCTACTTCAACGTGCCGCTGTTTATTCTGGATACGCCATTTTGCCACACCGAATACACGGAAGAAATGGGTCGCTACGTGCGCGCCCAGTTTGACGAATATTTTGTCTTTCTGGAAAAGGCCTGCGGTAAAAAATTCGATTTTGAAAAGCTGAATCATGTCGGCCATCTCTCCCACCAGGGGCAGCTTCTCTGGCAGGCGGTGCTCGATACCGCCATGCACAAGCCCTCACCCATGAGCGCGTTTGACGCCTTTTATCATCTGGCGCTGATTGTCACGCTGCGCGGCACGCAGGACGTGCTTGATTACTACACCTGGCTTCTGTCCTACATGAAAGACCGCATCGCCCGCGGCATCGGCGCGGTGCCCAACGAAAAATACCGCCTGCTGTGGGATAACATTCCCATCTGGCACCGCACGAGATGGTTGTCGGAAAAATTCGCTTCGCACAACGCCTGCCTGGTGGCCGATACTTATACCACCGCCTGGTGCGGCGCGCTCAGATACATTGATGAAAACAATTTCATTGATTCCGCGGCGGAGGCGCACGCCCGTATTTATCTGAACATCGGCATCGATCAGATGGCGAAAATGGTTATCGAAATGATTGACAAATACGACGTCGACGGATTCGTCCTGCATTCCAACCGCAGCTGCAAACCCTATTCTTTCGGCCAGCTCGACATTCAGAAAATCGTGGAAAGGGAAAGAGGCATTCCCTGCCTGATGCTGGAGGCGGACATGACGGACGAACGGACTTTTTCCGAAAGCCAGATTTCCACGCGCATCGACGCTTACATGGAGATTATCAAGGAAAGGAAAAATAAAAAATAAACAATGATCACAGCAGGAATTGATATTGGTTCAATCACGGCGAAAGCCGCGATTGTGGATGACGGAAAAATTCTCGGCACAAAAGTAATCTTCACCGGCTACAACGCGGAGGCCGCGGGAAAAAATGTTTACGAAGAAGTTCTCAAGGAAAACGCGCTGGACAAGGCCAGCGTGAAAAAAATAGTTTCCACCGGCTACGGCCGCAACAGCGTAAAATTCGCCGACAAATCCTTTACAGAAATCATGTGTCACGCCGCGGGCGCTTATCACCTGGATAAAAAAGTGCGCTCCATCATTGACATCGGCGGACAGGACAGCAAGGCGATAATCCTAGATGGCGACGGCAAGGTCAAAAACTTCGTGATGAACGACAAATGCGCGGCCGGCACGGGCAGATTTCTGGAGGTGATGGCGCGCGCGCTGGAAGTCGACCTGGACGAATTTGGCGAAATATCGCTGAAATCGAAAAAACCATCCAAAATAAGCTCCCTGTGCACGGTTTTCGCGGAATCGGAAGTCATCTCGCTTATCTCCAAGGGAGAAAAGAGACAGGATATCATCGCGGGCATTCACGAATCCATCGCGGCCAGAGTTGCTTCCATGGCGGCGCGACTGGGATTAACCGAACCGTTGATGATCACCGGCGGCGTGGCGCGCAACATCGGCGTGGTGAGCGCCCTGGAGAAAAAACTGGGCATGAAGATAGAAGTTTCTCCCTACGCGCAGGTCAATGGCGCGCTGGGCGCGGCTTTCTTAGCGGCTACTTTATAAACTCATTGCAAAAACAAAAGCCATGAATGACATCCGCCGGACAAAAATAGTCTGCACGCTGGGGCCATCCAGTGATACACCGGAAATCATCGAAAGGATGATCAACGCGGGGATGAACGTGGCGCGCCTTAATTTCTCGCACGGCAGCCACGAAGACCACGGCGAAAAAATAAAGCTCATCCGCGAACTCGCGAAAAAATTGAACCGCCCGGTGGCCATTCTTCAGGATTTAGCCGGGCCAAAAATCCGCATCGGTAAAATTCCCGAACCGGGACTCATGCTTCAGCCCGGCGAGGAAATTGTCCTCACCACAATTATCGAAAATACCGGGCCTAAGCATATTTTTGTTTCCTATACCCCTTTGCCCGACGAAGTGCGCGCGGGCGATCGGATACTTCTGGCCGACGGACTTTTGGAACTTACTGTTTTGGAAACAAAAACGACCGAAATTTTATGCCGCGTGGTAACCGGCGGCCTGCTTACGTCCAACAAAGGCATCAATCTTCCCACCGGTACGATACGCGCCCCCGCTGTTACCGAAAAAGATAAAAGAGATTTACTCTTTGGCCTGGCAAACGAAGTCGATTACGTGGCTGTTTCGTTTGTCAAGACGGCGCAGGATATTATCAGCGTCCGGGAAATAATCGCGCAAAACAAAAAAGATACGCCGGTAGTGGCGAAAATTGAAAAACACGAAGCCGTGGACGAACTCGCGGAAATTATCGCAGCGTCCGACGGAGTAATGGTAGCGCGCGGCGATCTGGGCGTGGAAATTCCGCTGGAGGATGTTCCTTTAATCCAGAAAAAAATCATCAAAGAAGCGGGCAGTCAGGGAAAATTTGTCATTACCGCCACGCAGATGCTGCGTTCCATGGTGGAGTCACCCCGGCCGACCAGAGCGGAGGCGGCGGACGTGGCTAACGCTGTTCTGGACGGAACAGACGCCGTTATGCTCTCTGAAGAAAGCGCTTCGGGAAACTATCCCGTTGAAGCGGTGAAATTCATGGACAAAATATGCCGCACGGCGGAAAGGGGGTTCCCCTACCGCGATTACCTGGAACTCAAGCCAAAGAAAGAAGTTTCCGAATCCGTCGCCCACGCCGCCTGCGTACTGGCCGACCACTTAGACGCCAGGTTTATCGTCTCACGCACTCTTTCCGGCGCCACGGCGCGTTATATCGCGCGTTTTCGCCCCCGCCAGCCGGTTTTGGCCCTGTCTCCGGAGGAAAAAACCGTAAGACGGCTGGTTATAATCAGGGGATGTTTTCCGTTTCTCGCGCATGACGCCGATTTGCCGGTCCAACTGCTGGAAGAAGCGGCGCGCGCGGTTTTACCCAATGCCTTTTTTTCACCCAATGATTTAATAGTAATAACGCGGGGTGAAACCCAGTGGCTGACCGGCTCAACCAATATTTTGCAGGTAAAACGCCTGATAAATAGCTAGCAACTAATATAGAGCGATTGCCTCTGATCTTCTTTAATATAATCTTTACCGCCTATTTTAATTGATCCCCCGGACAATACTACCAAAGACATTTGCCGGAGGATAAATACAATCCGCTTGCAAAATTTTTAACTTTTACGTTGTGGCGGCTTCACAAACATGAAAATAAATACCGATATACCAACAACGGCAGCTCCTAAGACAAAAGGAGCAAAATAAGTTCCCGTTGTATCTTTGAGCATCCCGCCAATAAGAGGACCGGCAAACCCGGCAAACCCAAAAGCCGTGAACAGCAACCCATAATTAGCCCCTTGTGCCGTAGGCCCATAATACTGCAGGCAAGTAGCCGGGAAAAGCGTGAACATCGCCCCATAGTTCCACCCTATCAAAGCGGCAATAATACTCAAAAAAACGGCTGAAGAACCGGCGGGAAAAAGGCAAACCATCGCGACAACCTGCAGGCTGAAGATTATCAGGAATGATTTTTTCGTTCCTATATTATCCGCGATAAACCCGATAATAATGCGGACCACAGCGTTGAATATGGCTAAGGTACTGACCGCGGCGGCGGCTTGCATCGGCTCCAGCCCGGCATCTCTGCCGTGCCCGGCAATGTGACCAATTACCATCAACCCCGCGAAGCAACCGCAAAAATAACCCACATAGAGCAACCAAAAAGACGGCGTCCTTATAGCCTCTCCAAATAAATAATCACTCTCCTTTTGAACACCGGTTTTTTCATCAACAAAGACGGGATTCCAGCCTTCCGGTTTCCAATTAGCAGGCGGCACATCAAGGCACATAGCCGCAGCTAGCCCCATCAAGCCCATGGCAATGCCGACATAAATGAAAACATAACGCCAGCCCATATCAGGATCAGTTATGATATATGTAGCCAGCGGCGCCATAATAAAAGAGCCAAGGCCAAGTCCCACCACCGCAAATCCTGTGGCCAACGCTTTACGGTCCGGCCACCATTTTGGAGCGGTGGCAATGGGTGGAAGGTAGACGAGACCGCCCCCTAAACCGGCAATAACTCCGTAAGTAAGATAAAGCTGCCATTTTAATTGAATAAATGCGGAGAGAACAAAACCAAGAGCCAGAATTAACGAGCCGATCACGACAACAATACGCGGACCATATTTATCACTCATTTTTCCCGCGGCAAAAGTCGTCACCCCGAAAATAAGAGCGCAGATGGAAAAAGCCATGGCAATTTCCGCCCTGCTCCAACCAAATTCTTCGTTCAGGGGTTTGATAAACACGCTCCACGCATACAATAATAATCCGCATGTCGTACTGCCCAAAATCCCACCAATAAGAGGCACCCACCGGGGCATTGTCACACTAACTTCCTTATTCAGCATACTCTCTCCTTTTCATTTTGAGGGCCAGATTAAATATCCTTTTACTCATATTTAATCGACTTTTGTATCCGGCAAGGTCATTTTTTGTCAAGAGAAATGGCAGCTGCATGAAAAAAACTTTACATACAGACAATTAAAATTTTATTGTTAGGCAACAATCATAATTAAATACAGCCAACATGCTCTTCGTCTGCCTCACTGATAAGTAAATATGTTGACAATAAATAACTCTTTGATTAATAATTTAGGAAGTTAAGGAGGTGAATATGCCCGTAAAAATAGCCATTAACGGTTTTGGAAGAATCGGCCGGCTGGTGTACCGCGCCGGTTTTAAAAGCAAAGACGTGGAATTTGTGGCCGTAAACGACCTGGCAGACGCCAAAACGCTCGCGCATCTTCTCAAATACGATTCCGTCCATGGAATAATGAACGCGGAAGTTAAGGCAACCGATAAAGCCATTGTTGTGGACGGCAGGGAAATAAAAACATTCACTGAAAGAGAGCCGGAAAAACTCCCCTGGAAAGAGCTGGGCGTGGACGTTGTGCTGGAGAGCACTGGCAGATTCACCGACCGCGCGGGCGCGGAAAGGCATCTCAAGGCGGGCGCGAAAAAAGTCGTTGTCTCCGCGCCGGCGAAGAATCCGGACGTGACTTTTGTCTTTGGCGTCAATGAAGAAGTTTACGATAAAAACAAGCACAGCATCATCTCGATGGGCTCCTGCACCACAAACTGCCTGGCGCCGATTGTCAAAATACTGCACAAAGAATTCGGCGTGGAATACGGCCTGATGACGACCATTCACGCCTACACCAACGATCAGGTGGTCGCCGACGAAGCGCACAAAGACTTACGCCGAGCGCGTGCCGCCGCTCTATCCATGATTCCCACCACCACGGGCGCGGCCAAAGCAATATCCGAAGTCATTCCGGAAATGAAAGGCAAACTCGACGGCATGGCCATCCGTGTCCCCACACCCAACGTCTCGCTGGTGGATTTTGTCGCTGTTTTATCCCGGGAAACCAGCAAGGATGAACTCAATGCCAAATTCCGGGATTACGCCCAGGGCCCGATGAAGGGCATTTTATCCTATTCCGATGAAGAGCTGGTTTCGCGCGATTTCTGCGGCAATCCTCACTCCTCAATTGTCGACTTGCCGAGCACCGCGGTGATCGGCGGCAGGATGATAAAAATTCTTTCCTGGTACGACAATGAATGGGGCTTTTCCAGCAGGATGCTGGAGTTGCTCTCCTTCATTATGAAATAGAACATATAAAGGTAGGACCGGAAAAATGAAGTACATCGATCAACTTGGAATGAAGGGCAAAAAAGTTTTTTTGCGCGTGGATTTTAACGTGCCGATTAAAGAAGGCCGGGTCACCAGCGACACCCGCGTGCGCGCGCATATCCCCACCATCAATTACGCGCTGGAGCGCGGCGCGAGGCTGATTATCGCCTCGCATCTGGGCAGGCCTAAGGGCAAGCGCGTGGAAGAGATGTCGCTTGCGCCCGTGGTCAAGGTGCTTTCCGGGCTTCTGCAGCAGGAAGTCATTTTTATGGATGACTGCGTGGGCGAAAAAGTGCGCGAAGCGGTAAACAAAATGAAGGACGGCGACATTATTTTACTGGAGAATCTGCGCTTCAATCCCGGAGAGGATAAGAACGACCCGGCGTTCGCCAAAGAGCTTGCCTCTCTGTGCGATATTTACATTGATGACGCTTTTGCCGTATCGCATCGCGCCGCGGCCTCCAACGCGGCAATTACCGACTATGTAAAAACCTGCGCCGCTGGTTTCCTGCTGAAAAATGAAATCGAGTATTTCAAGAAAGCTATCGTCGATCCGGCAAGACCCGTGGCCGCGCTCATCGGCGGGGCGAAGGTTTCCGATAAAATCGGCGTTTTGGAAAATCTGATTGAAAAAGTGGATAAACTGCTGGTCGGCGGCGCCATGGCCTTTACCTTTCTGAAAGCGCAGGGGCTTAACGTGGGCAAATCGCTTTGCGAGGAGGATATGCTCGACACAGCGCGCAAAATAATGCAGAAGGCCAAGGATAAAAACGTGCAGTTCGTGCTGCCGGTAGACGCCATCTGCGCCGCCGCGCCTGCGGCGGATGCCGAATTTACAACCTGCTCCATAAAAGAGATACCCGCGGATCAGATGGGTTTGGATATCGGCCCCGCCACGATCACTTTATTTTCCGATGCGCTCAAGGGTGTAAAAACTATTGTCTGGAACGGGCCTATGGGCATGTTTGAACTGGCTTCCTTCAGCAAAGGGACTTTCGCGCTGGCGGTTGTCGTGGCCAATTCCGGCGCTCTTTCCATCATCGGCGGCGGCGATACGGAAACCGCCATCAAACAGGCGGGACAAAACACGAAGATGTCTTACATCTCGACCGGCGGCGGCGCGTTTCTGGAGCTGTTGGAAGGCAAAACCCTGCCGGGCATTGCCGCGCTGGATAAATGTTAAGGAGAAAAAATAAATGAGAACATGGATTGTCGCCGGAAACTGGAAGATGCATAACACCAGTACGGAGGCAGTAGCGCTGGCCAAAGCCATTAAAGACGGCACGGCGGCGCTAAAAAAAGGCGAAGTAGTGCTGGCGCCGCCTTTCACCGCACTTCATAGTGTGGCACAGACGATTAAAGGTTCCTCTGTGGCGCTGGCGGCGCAAAACATGTTTTATGAAGATAAGGGAGCGTTCACGGGCGAAGTATCGCCCGTGATGCTCAAGGATATCGGCTGTACATACGTGATTATCGGACATTCGGAAAGGCGTAAATATTTTCACGAGAAAGACACAGATGTTAATCTAAAAGTCAAAAAAGCTTTGGCTTACGGCTTAAAACCAATTATGTGCGTGGGCGAGACGGAGGAAGAAAGAGAAAAAAACGTCACGCGCGCGGTCGTGGGCCGGCAGGTGAAAGAAGGGCTACGCGGCGTGGAAAACATTGATAATCTGGTTATCGCCTACGAGCCGGTCTGGGCTATCGGCACGGGCAAAGTTGCCACCTCCGCTCAAGCTCAGGAAGTACACGCCTTCATCCGCGCTATCCTAAAAGAAAACTATGCCAACGCGGCGGCAAGCATCCGCATCCTCTACGGCGGCAGTGTCACCAAGGACAATATCGGTGAACTGATTGCCATGGAAGATATCGATGGCGCGCTCGTCGGCGGCGCGTCTTTGAATGCGGACGGCTTTTTGGGGATTATTAAAAATATTGCTGACATGAAATGATCATTATCAACTCTCGCGTAAATTACCAACGCAGCAGAGGCCTATTTATAACTTTTTTTATGGTTATTTTCCAATTTGAATTTTTTCTGTAGTAGATTAGGATATCCCGAACATTGAATAAAGAATGATCTAAGATATTTCATATAAGAATGGAATGGCCTCATGGAAGAAATAAAAATTGCTTGTTATCTTTCCCCAGAATGCGCCTCTGAAGAATCTTTGCATAAAAATATAAATTCAGCGCTGACTGCTGAAAAGATCAATGCCACTGTTGTTATTCACAGAATTGACGAAGATGAGGCTGTGGCTCTTGGTCTGTCTGGATCGCCTTCTGTATTTATTAACAGCAAGGAGTTACAACCACAGGGAATTGTAGGTTTTTCTTGAAGGATGTACAAAGATGAGTTTGGAAAACTCAGTAATGTACCCTCCGTTGAAACTCTTCGGAAAGCAATTAAAGATTCATATGGTGAGAAAATATCATGACCAGTCGCTCCATCGGATCGTGTGCCTGATGCCCGCTCCCGGTGAGCTTTTCGCTGGACAGTGAGCGAAGGATACTTACGCGCAAGGAGATTTTCCACAATGGACATTCCACGAATATTCAACATCACTGAAAGCGCTCACCGCATTCATAACCCGTTCACACCGGAAAAGCTCGCCACGCTCGGCGCGGCGCTGCGTCTGGAACCGGGGACACGAGTGCTCGATCTCGGCAGCGGTTCAGGGGAGATGCTGTGCACCTGGGCGCGCGATTACAAAGTGATCGGCACCGGCATCGACATGAGCCGGTTGTTCACCCAGCAGGCAAAACTTCGCTCTGAAGAACTTGGAGTGGCTGATCAAGTCAAGTTCATTCATGGCGATGCTGCGGGCTACGTTTCTGAAGAAAAGGTCGATATGGCGGCCTGTCTCGGCGCTACCTGGATTGGAGGGGGAGTCGCCGGCACGATCGAACTTCTGGCGCAAAGCCTGCGCCCCGGAGGAATCATCCTTATCGGCGAGCCCTACTGGCGGCAGAAGCCGCCGACGGAAGATGTTGCCAAGGGCTGCCTTGCTCATTCCATCTCCGACTTTCTTATGCTTCCGGAACTTCTCGCGTTTTTCGGCCATCTTGGCTACGATGTCGTGGAAATGGTTCTTGCTGACCAGGACGGCTGGGACAGATACGAGGCGGCCAAATGGCTCACCATGCGCCGATGGCTTGAAGCCAATCCCACCGACGAGTTAGCAAAAGATGTTCGAGCCCAACTGACCGCGGAGCCAGAGCGTTACGCCGCTTACACGCGTGAATATCTGGGCTGGGGTGCTTTCGCTTTGATGAGGCGGTAAATGCGCTGGCGCATCCGGCGGATTGTCTATGGCTTCAAATTATTCGGCGGGGGTTCCATTTCAATGTTTCCCACCCAAAGTTTGCCGTCCCGCATATTCCGGAAACGCCAAACCGGTTAATCCCTTTCACTGCTACGCCTTTAATTTTTCCAGTTGCAGACGATCCTGGTAGTATTGCGTTATCTCAAAGACCGCGTAATCAATCAAAAGCATTATTCTCATGATGGAATCTATCGCCTGATGATGCTCCAACGCGTTGATAAAGATAGCCTGAAAATCCGCGTAGAGCCACATATGGCGGCGCATTAAATTTAAGGCATAAATGGACTCATGCAAGGGGATGCTCATTTCATAACATGTTCTCGCGTAGTGCATGAAAAATTCCTGAACCCTTTCATTACGATTGGGCGCAACCAGCATATTTCTTAACTGACTGTAAAATTTTACCACCTGCAAAATAAGTTTATCTTCAGAAATATCGTGATAATGAGGCGTTCTTTTATTTTTCTTTACCTCCGCTATCCAATTCCTGGATATTTCCTCTATATTTTCCTCCAACACATCAAGTAGCTTTATCGAATCCACCATTTCAATTTCTCCTTTCTGCAACTTCTAATAACAGGGATGATAGAATTATTTTTTATTTTGTTCCTTTTTCATGAGTCTCTGATACTCTTTAGTCACTTCATAAGTGGCGTGGTCAAAAAGAAGTATCGTTCGATTTAAAGTATCCAGCGCCTGACGCTGTTCTATGCCCATGCTAAAGACAACCTGAAACTCAGCGTAAAGCCATATATGACGCCTCAAAAGAATAAGCGCGTAAACCGCCTGATTCATGGGAATGTCCATGGCAAAACTTTCCTGCGCGTAGGCGCGAAAATATTCCAAAGTATTTTCTTTAATTTTTTCATCAAGAAACATTTTGCTGAAATGCTGATAAAACTTTAAGCTCTGCCGAATAATTTCATCCTCCGGCAATTCTTTATATTTTTTTGTGTGGATGTTGTTTTGGACATCCAGCGCCCATCTTTTGGCCATTTTTTCCGCGTGACGTTCTCCCAACTCTACGTATTTAATGGCGTACGTTTTCATGTTTTGCTCCTTTCCAATTAAAAATATGCACCGAATTTCCAGGAATATTATACCACCCTGAAAAACAAGCTCGCTTAAAAATAATCATTATCGTGACAGATACTTACGATTATTCTCAACGGAATCATTCAAATTATTTTTTTAATATCATAAAAAGGCGATCGGTTAAAGCTAAATTATATTTTTTATAATTTCCTGATTTATAAATAAATTGCAAAGATGGCACACAATCCCAAAAATAACTTTTTTTAACTTGCCAAAATTAATTGCTCAACTTTTTGCGATTGTATAATTGCCGCATAAAGATTATAATAAACTTAAATTTGAAGCTAGTGCCAGCACAACAGAGTCAACATGAAATCAATCGAAGGGAGGATTGCAAATGTTTAGCAGGCAAAACCATAATTTTTTAAAATTAATATTACTTGCGGTACTCTTTATTTTTGGGGCGGCTTTTTTATATGGTTGCGCGTCCGCGCCCAAAACTCTTAATCCCGCCGTCACCGGACCGCAGGTTATCGCAAACCCGGAATCCGTCAGCCTCGGAGTGGCAAATCTTCTGGGCAAAAAAATTGTTTTTGAAGGATCAGGATTTAAGCCGGATGATTCCGTGTTTATTACATTGTATGGCCCCGATAAAATCCAGCTGATTGTGGCTAACGGCCAAGTCGGCGCTGACGGAAAATTCAGCGCGGAAGTGGAACTGATGACTAAAATCACAAAGTTTTTAAATGCCAATGTCCGCGGCCAACTTACCGGCGGATCATACGAAAGGTCTATTGTCATTACTGATCCGCCTATTCCGGCCGGCACTTACAGAGCCAAGGTCAGGTCATTGTACTCAGATGAAACCGCGGAAACCAATCTTGTTGTCACCGAACCATCTACCGGCGATCGTTTTAAAGACTGGCTGGGAAAAAAGACCGGCAAAATTATTGACGAAAGGCCCCAATGAAATAGCCGCGAGAAAGACATTATGATAACGGCAAAATAGCCGAGGAGCTGAAACACAAAGCAATACCGTTTCGGAAAAAAATTCCTGTTGCGCCCTATATTTAATTCAATTCAAAAAAATTCCGGTTCGGGAATCAAATTATCAAAATTTCCGAACCGGAAAAATAAAACAAATTGGTTATGGCGGATTAAACCGCGTGTGAATTGCTATTCTTTCTTTTCGACAGCTTCCTTTACCGCTTCGGCGATCTTCCCTTTATCCAGTCCTTTCTCTTTTACAACTCTATCCTCGCAGGTGCTGCAAAGCTCGGTAATGTTCTTTAATTCTCTGGCCTGCGCAACGGTTCCCTGGAAAATCTCATCCGTGCGCTTGGTATTGATGCGCCAGCAATCGGAGTAAAGGTGATACCTGGTGCCCGCCTTGGTCCAGAAAACACTGTTTTTCCCGGTAAGCGCTTCCACCTGCGCGGTCTGCTCGGCGTACTGTTCCACAGAGGGAGGATTCCAGTCAATGCCCGTGACGCCCGCGATGACTAGCGCGGCAATGGCGATGCCGCCGATAATGCCTTTTTGCTTGCCGCTAACATTCTTGCTTAAGAAGATCAGAATAACCAAAGGCAGAAAGGCGATAATTGCCGCAATCAGGCCAAGCTGGCTTTGCATGAAAAACATGATTTTGTTTTTCTCCGAGGGCGGGTCAAACCGGTTGGACTTTTTCCATAAAAGCGAACCCGCGATGACAAAAATCAGATCCGCCACAATCAGGGCAATTATCTGCCACATCACGATGGGTGGCTTGAATAAAAGATAAATCGCGCCTACCTGAAAACCTATCGCCACCAACCAGCAGACCGCTGCGATAATGCGCAGGTTTCTGGCCTTGGCTTTGCTTTCATCCGTGGCCACAAACGGTTTTGTGGGGGCGGAAGATGAGGAATCGCCGCCATCCACCTTTGTTAACTTTTTCTTGGTGCCTTTGTCTGACATTTTACTCCCTCCTGTTCATCTTTTGTCCGTTAAATTATGAATAAATTACACTATTAATACACTTAAAGCCTCTCTGCATTGCGCCTCTTTGAAAGGTAAGCGAAACAACGTGACAGCGCAAAAGTATCGTGTACTTATAACCTACGAAAAAATAAATTGCCATATTTAATTTTCCCGTAACCGGTTTCGGCCGCAAAGAGAATTATTCTCACGTTCCAATAAATAAAAAAAGGCAGGTGCCGGCATGCGAGCCGATACCTGCCTGAAGTAATTTTAAATTGCCGGGAATCAATAACGCTTTTAAAACCTGCTGTTAATCCCCGCCGCCGATTCGTTTATTTTCTCTTCCCTTTTTTCCAGGTGGCCAGATCATTTGGCGTCCAATCCTGCAGCATTATATGCGTACCGTTGGGACCGCATTTTGCAATCTGGATGGAATCGACCCCCTGGCGCTGATCCTTAGTCCAGGTTATCGGAGCTCCCAGACCTTTCCAGCCCCTGAAATTTTCCAGTTCCTTAATGACTGCTTCCGTACTAAGATTTCTTCCGGTTCTTTTCAGGGCCTCAATAAGCGGCTCCACATAGATAATCCCCACGCTCATATACACCCCCCAGCGGTCGTTCGGGGCAAAACGCTTTGCCGCGTTTCTGTATCTGGTCACCAGTGGATCCTTGGAGTCGGGCTCGGGAGCGGCGGCGGAAGTGATGACGCCCTCATAAAGACCATCCGAAATTTTGTACATGACCTGATAGTCCGAAAGCCCGGTATGGGATATCCATTGGGGTTTGTAACCGATACTGGCGCTGCCTTTCAGCATCATTATGGCCACGGAGGGATTAACCCACATGAAAACCGCTTCGGCGCCGGCGTTTCTCAGCCGTAGTATCTGCGAGGAAACATCGGTGGTTGTTGGCTCCACGGGAATTTCCAAAACCAGTTTCATTCCCAGAGCATTAAGCCTCTGCTTGCAGCCCTCTAGCCCGACCTTGCCGAAAACATCATTTTGATACAGAAAACCGATTTTTCTTAATCCCCTTTTTTCCACAATGTACTTGGTCAGGATGCTGGTTTCGTCCTGAAACAAAGGATAGGCGTGAAAGCGATAACGGCTGGGCGGATCGTCAATCGGATTAAGAGATGCGGTGCCGGGCACAACCCATAATATCTTCTTGCTGTCCAGATAACCTTTGACGGCATGGCAGCCCGCGCCGGAAACACCGCCGGTAAAGGCAAATATGCCCTGCTTATCCACCAATTCCCGGACTACGGCCATCGCCTGAGAGGGGTTGTACTGGTCGTCACGGATAAAATATCTGATTTTTCTGCCATGAATTCCTCCCTCCTCATTTACCAAATCAACTGCCACACTGGTTCCTCTCGCCACTGCGCCCCAGAGCGCCGCGGGGCCGGTCTGCGGAGAAAACTGGGCAATACGGATTTCTTTGTCGTCAAAACCGGGCTTCTGGGCGAAAGAAACATTCGCCGCGAAAAAAATACCCGTAACGGCAATCATTGTTAAAACACCTAATGCTTTTCTCATACTTTTTTGCACTCCTTAATGTTAATTATTTATTAAAGTTAAAAGAGACGATCAGGAAAAATCCAAATCACTGCCCATTGCCAAACTTACACTACCTAACGGCAATCCTATCGCCCTGCCGAATCATCCGGCCTTCAACAACATGGAGATTAGAATTGATTAACACATTGAGGGGAGTTCCGGTTTTCTTGGAGACCGTCCAGAGCGTATCGCCCTTTTGCACGGTATAGTATTCTTTAGGATTGGCAATTTTTTCACCTTTGGCCTTGGCCATTTTTATCTGTTTATTATAAGTCATCTGCGCGCGGGCATGGCGGCGCGGCCGTTCATACAAGTCCGCGTACATCGCTTCTTTGATATTCTGCCCTTCCCTGAAAGGCAGAATAACTTCCTGATTTTTGGCGACATACTTATGCGCGGGAACGCCGTTGAGGTCTTCCAGCACGGATGGCTGTATCCTGAATTTTTTGGCTACCTGGGCGATGGTTGTTGCCGCGCCCGGCTTATACCTTTGAAAAGCGCTGGCGGTAAAATCTTTATCCCGGCAGCATTCCTCATAAACAACTTCCGCTCCGGCGGGAACTTTGAGGAGATATTTTTCCATATACGGAGGAATATACCAGCGCAGCAGTTCCGGATTGAGATAATAAATATCTTCCACATCCACCTTTAGCGCTTCAGCCAGGGCCACAAGATCGGTCTTGCCCGGCACTTCAATTTCCGCATAGTCCAACGGCCCGTGAAATTCTATGTTTTCAAACCCGAAAGAATTAAGATTTTTGCCGATAATCGCCAGCGCCATTATTTTGGGAACGTAATTTCTGGTTTCCGCCTTGAGGTAACGCCGCTTGGTCAGACTCCAGAAATCATCCGTTTTAGAATGCCTGATAGCGCGGTTCACTCTGCCCTCGCCCGCGTTATAAGCCGCGGCGGCGATTTCCCAATCGCCGTAATCATCATAGAGTTTTTTCAGATATCTGCTGGCGGCCATGGTGGACTTAACCGGATCGCGCCGCTCGTCGATATACCAATCCATCTTCAGGCCATATAGTTTGCCGGTGGAAGGAATAAACTGCCACAGCCCGACGGCGCGGGCGTAAGATTTCGCTTTGGTCTGAAAACCGGATTCGGCCATCGCCAGATAAATAAGATCGTGCGGCAGGCCGTTATCCTCCAGAATTTTCGCCAAAAGCGGCACGTAACGCCCGCCGCGCTCGGAGTAAATTTCAAAATAAGTCCGGCCTCTGCTTAAAAAATAATTAATCCATTTTTTAACCACGGGATTGTAAACAACGGGAATATCAAAATAGTAATTTTCCAGATTTAACTCTTCCGCGCCATCCAGAAAATAAACTTTATGGGTATGATTACCGGGATCGGAAATACGGGCGCCACCTACCATCAAAGCGGCGTTTCTTTTATCGTTATGCACCTCCGTGGCCGCGCGCTGCGCCGCCGGTTGTGGTTCCGCGGGTGTTTCCACTTTTTGCGGCATGGCGGACTCCTGGTTTGAGGAAATTTGCGGGGGTAACTTCATGGACAGTGCAGGGGAAGAATTTTCTTGTTTTACCGATGTTGAAAAAATGGAGCATGCACAGAAAAAGAAAACCGCCGGACACAAAAGCACGAGGCTGAAACATCTCTTCATATTGAGGATTTTTCTCCTTAACCGCGCAAAAAATCAGCTTAATCAGAACAAGGCGCAATCCGTACCTTTACCGATAGCACGCGGACTATCGCATATTTCGCAAAATTCCTCAACTGAAGAATAATTAAGAGCTGCTGCTCTTTTAACTTACCTTCTTCTGCCGATGGGAAAAATATAAACGGGAATTTCGTCTTTGGAACAAGAAATATCCGCGGCCACGGCGGCTTCATTAAACGCGCCGACGGCCACGGTAGCCAGTCCCAAAGCTGCACTCTGCAGATAAATATTTTGTCCCGCGTGGCCCGCTTCCATATGCGCGTACATCTCGCCTCTTTTGCCGTAACGACCTGTTGTTCTTGCGTAATTTGCGCAGAAAATGATTGATGCAGGGGCTCTTTCCACAACCCATTGTCCCAATGCCGAGAGAGCAAGTTCTTTTCTCATGTCACCTGTTTTAACTTTTATTAATTCGTGATTCTGCGGAACGTAACGATAAATCCCCGCTTCCAGACCGGCCACTTTTCCCGCCACCAGATATGCGGTGAGTGGAAACGTTGCGCCCGCGGAAGGAGCAGTGCGGTATCCTCGGCTGTCATTCATTCCCTGCGCCGCCCATAAAAGTTGCGCAGCCTCACCGATGTTAACGCTCTTATCGGTAAAAGTTCGCTCCGATCTGCGCGCAGCTAGAGATTCCTCAACGGTCATTTTCCCTTTTAGAATCGGCTTAGGCAATTTTATCGACGTCTGCTGTGCCGTAAAAGCATCCGCGCATAAAGCGGGGATGATAAGCAGGCATAAAAACCACTTCATAATCATTCCTCCTCGTCTGACGCTCTGATCAATAACACAATTAATATATAAAAAAGCTTTTTTCATCATAATTGCCATTCAAGCGAAAACAAATTCAGCGAGCTCTTGATTTTCTCGGTCGGCAACAACGATAATATAAATACTTTAGATATTAATCACTTACGACGACATTTTTTTTATTTTTAAGGTTGAGTAAAACTGCCAGTCAGGTTATAATACTAGATATTGCGGCAGGTGCCCCGAGAGGTTCAAAAGTAAAAGCTGCCTTGGGTAAATGACCTGCTTTTAACCAACCGGTAAGACGCATCAACAGCGGAGAGAAACAGCAATCTGCTTTGATGAAGGTAGTTGTCAATGTTTTTTCGAAAAAGATCAATTATTAAAACCACCAAATTTAAGCAGTAAAGGAGGATTGTTAGATGTTTTGTAAGCAAAAGAGGAATTTTTCAAGGTTATTAATTATGGCAGTGCTTTTTGTTTCCGCCGGAATCCTGGCTCTCACCGGTTGCGCGAGTGCGCCCACGCCAAAAACCCTTAACCCAGACGTAAAGACTCCGCAGTTAATTGTAAATCCGGAATCCATAACGCTGGGAGCGGCAAATCTTTTGGGAGCGAAAATTGTTTTTGAAGGCTCGGGCTTCAAACCCAATGATTCAGTTTTCATTACGTTATACGGCCCGAACGACACGCAGGCGGTTGTTGCCGACGGTAAGGTGGGCGCCGATGGAAAATTCACTGCCGCGGTAGGAACGCTGGCTAAAGTCACCGCTATTTTGAAAGGCACGATAAGCGGTAAATACAAAGCAGATGGCTCATATGACCAGTTTGTCGTCTTGACTCAGCCGCCCATTCCGGCAGGTATGTATACTGCAAAAGCCACCTCCATGCTGTCGGATAAAACAGCGGAAACAAAGCTGGAAATCAGAGAGGCCTCTTTGGGCGACAGCCTGAAAGATTCGTTGGCGGGAATGTTGGGAAAAATTCAGGATAAACGCCCCTAAGTCCCAAAAGCAGTAAAACGCTACAGAAAAAAGAAAACGCCATAGCTTGAGCTAACCCACGCTATGGCGTTTTTATTTAATTGAAACTATTCGTTTCCTTACTTAATAAAAGATTATTGCTTGCGGACTTTTTATTCCCGACAAGCAACAACAAAAACTAATCCTTATACATTGACTCAATCAGATCGCCATACTGGGCGTTGATGGATTTTCTTTTAACTTTCATGGTCGGTGTTACTTCACCATCCTCAGTATAGAGCTTTTTGTCCAGAATTCTGAATTTGCGGATATTCTCCACGCGCGCCACCTGCTGGTTAACTTTATCCACTTCTTTCTGAATAAGCTCGATAACTTCTGGCGTTTTGGTCATACTGGCAAAAGTGGTAAACTGCACTTTGTTATCCTGCGCGTATTTGACAACATTTTCGTCATCGATAACGATGATAGCCGTCAGATATTTTCTACCATCGCCGATGACCACGGCATCGTTAATATACGGCGAAAATTTAAGCAGGTTTTCCAGATACTGCGGCGCGATGTTTTTGCCGCCGGCGGTGATAATCAGGTCCTTTTTACGGTCGGTGATTTTAAGGTAGCCGTCTTCGTCTATCACGCCCACGTCGCCGGTGTGCATCCAACCATCAATGAGAACTTCTTTGGTCGTTGCTTCGTCTTTATAATAACCCTTAAAAATACCCGGATGCTTGACAATGATTTCGCCGTCCTCAGCAATCCTTACCTGCGTGCCCGGCAGCGCTTTGCCAACGGTTCCAACTTTATATTCCTGTATGCTCGACATATGCGTGATGCCGGTTGTCTCGGTCATGCCGTAACCTTCACGGATGGGAATACCGATACTCTGGAAAAATTTGATGACCTCGTGCGAAATAGGCGCCGCGCCGGACGCGCCAATGCGTACCCGGTCAAACCCCAGACGCTTTTTCAACTTGCGGAAAACTATAAAGTAAAAGAGGTGATAAGCCAGCGCCAGATATAGGGGGGCTTTGTCTCCCTTGATTACTTTGTTGTTGTATTCCGTACCGATTTTCACGGCGATAGCGTAAAGTGTTCTTTTGAGCCAGGTGGCATCGGCCATTTTCAGCACAATGCCGGAATAGTACTTTTCCCAGATACGCGGCACGGCGTGAAACAGCGTGGGCGATACTTCCATCATATCCGCCATAACCGTGTCCGTGTTTTCCGTAAAGTTGACCGTGTGCCCCGTGGTCAAATGAAACATGATATCGTATATCTGCTCGTAGACATGGTTAAGCGGCAGAAAAGAAATCGTCTCGTCATCCACATAAGTTTCAATGACTTGCTTCGCGGCCTGAGCAACCCACAGATAACCTTCATGCGCCAGTAACGCCCCTTTGGGCATGCCGGTCGTGCCGGAAGTATAAATAATGCCGGCGATATCGTCGGGTTTTGCCTGAAGGGCGAGCTGCATAAAGAGATCCGGCTTTTCCCTGTCGATTTTTTTACCCATCTCCAAAAGCTCGTCAAAACTCATGAACATCGGGTCTTTAAAATGTTTCAGTCCCTCCATCTCCCAGCAAATAAGTTTTTTCAACAGAGGGGTTTCATGGCGAAAAGCCAGAGCCTTGTCCAGTTGTTCTTCATCCTCACAGATGTATACAACGGCATCAGAGTGCTCAACAACATATTTACATTCCGGTACCGGATTAGTCGTGTAAATGCCCACCCAAGCGCCGCCGGCGCAAACCGCGCCCAGAGCGGAATAGAGCCACTCCGGCCTGTTTTCTCCGATGATCGCCACATGATCGCGATATTTAACGCCCAGAGCATTAAGCCCCAAAGCAACATACTTTACATTATCCAGATATTCGGCCCAGGTTATGTCATGCCAGATGCCGTAATCTTTCCTGCGCATGGCAACGCGTTCAGGTTGTCTTTGCGCTATATTCAATAACGCTTTGGGCAATGTGTCTATTGCCATTATCTAATCTCCCTTCAAAATCATTAATACAATTACTGCAGACGATTTGCTTAAAAAACTGAGTTGAAAATGGTTTTCTAGCGAAACCGCACTTTTCTTCTGTAGCGTTTATATCCTTTTACGGATTGCTCAGTGGCAATGCCGAGATAAAACTCTTTAATGTCTTCATCATTGCGTAAAACTTCCGGTTTGTCCGCCCGCACAATTCTGCCGTTTTCCAAAAGATACGCAAAATTGGAATATTTAAGCGCCATGTTGACATTCTGTTCCACCAGAAAAATAGTAACGCCATCTTTCTCGTTGATATTGCGGATAATGCCGAATATTTCCTGCGTCAAAAGAGGCGAAAGCCCCAGTGACGGCTCATCCAGCATGAGCAATTTGGGACGGCTCATCAGCGCCCGACCGATAGCCAGCATCTGCTGCTCGCCGCCGCTCATCAGGCCTGCTTGTTGCTTAATTCTTTCTTTCAGAATGGGGAAATGATGAAAAACATTTTCCAGATCACTCTGGATGTTTTTTTTATCTTTTCTCGTGTAGGCGCCGATGGTTATATTCTCCAGCACGGTTAGCTCAGGAAAAACTTCACGCCCTTCGGGCACGTAACCTATGCCCATTTTGACGATCTCATCAGTGTCCTTCCGGTCGATGCGTTCGCCCATGAATTCTATCGTGCCTTTTTCCGGCTGTTCTTCTTTTAAATCATAAAAAAGACGCATAATCGTCTTCAGTGTCGTTGATTTGCCCGCGCCGTTGGAACCTAAAAGAGCGACAATATCACCCTGCTTTATCTCGAAGGAAATGCCGTGCAGCGCCCGGATTAAATCGTACCATGTTTCAATATTTTTCACCTTGAGCATTAGCTAACTTCCTCCTCTCCGAGATACGCCTTGATAACCTCCGGATGTTTCTGCACTTCCTGCGGTATTCCCAGCGTTATTTTCTGCCCCTGATTCATGGCGAAAACACGATCGGATATGCCCATAATCATATTCATGTCATGCTCGATGAGCAAAATAGTCATCTGATAATCTTCGCGGATGTCTTTTATCCAAATGGTCAGGTCGTCTTTTTCTTCCGTATTCATACCGGCGGACGGTTCGTCCAGAAGCATTACCTTCGGCTCCAACGCGAGCGCGCGGCCCACTTCCACCAGCTTGCGCTTGCCATAGGCAAGATTGCCGACAAACTGATCGCGTACGGACTGCAACTCGAGAAAGTCGATGATGTGTTCCACTTTCTCTCTGTGTTCCAATTCCTCGCGTGCGGCCGGAGAATATTTGCTGAACATAAAAGCGCCGCCGAAAATTCCCGTGTTCATGTGAATGTGTCGGCCCAACATAAGATTGTCCATAACCGTGGCGTTGGCAAAAAGCTCTATGTTCTGGAAAGTGCGCGCGATTCCTTTTTTGGCGACCCTGTCCGGAGTTTTACCCACCATGTTTTCGCCTTCCATTATGACGCTGCCTGAATCCGGCTTATAGATACCGCTGATCAAATTAAAAATGGTTGTTTTGCCTGATCCGTTAGGTCCGATAATGGAGAAGATTTCATTCTTCTCGACAGCAAAGCTGATATTGTCCACCGCTTTTATGCCGCCGAAACTGATACTTAAATTTTCTACAGTGAAATAACTCATGAAATATTATTCCTTCTTTCTCTAACGCTTTGCTTTAATTAACCTACATCTATTTTTTGCATCAAATACATATTCGTTATTTCTTAACTTCTCGGCTTGCTGAGGGGCGAGAAGAATTAACTTTCTCCTCGCCCCTTGCAAAATTGTTTCCTACGCTTCTATTTCTTTTTGTCAAGTTCCAAAGGCAATTCGTTAACCGTCCAATCCTGAATCACAATCACTTCTCCCTTGGGGCCGCACTGCCAGATGCGCAACTCACGGGGGGGACGATGATTTGTAGCCGTCCACTTTATCTTGGGGCCCATTCCCTGGAAGGTAAGGTTATTCAGTTGTTTTGCCACAGCTTCCGTGCTCAGATTTCTTCCGGTTCTCTTCAGAGCTTCAACCAGAGGTTCGGCCACGACGATACCGGCGGCGAAGAATATCCCCCATCTTTCCTGAGGATAAAGTCTTTTTGCTGCGTCAGCGTAATATTTGATAATCGGTATATTGTAGTTAAAAATATCTTCCGTAAACGCGCTGGTCATAACGCCTTCTTTTGCCCACAAACCGTCAGTTATCATATTCATCAGCGTATAATCGGTGAGGTTATAAGAGTGAATCCACTGCGGATGGAAGCCGGTGGAAACAGCGGTACGCAGGGCAATAGCCGCCTGGGTGGGGGCCACCATACCGATGACCGCTTCCGCGCCGGAGGCTTTGAGACGTGCTACCTGGGAGGACAAATCTCTTTCAATCGGCTCAACGGGAACAGCGGCAACCAAATCCATCCCGTATGTTTTCAGGCGTTTCTTTATTCCCACCATGGCATCCGCGCCCCAGTCATCATTCTGGTACAGATAGGCGATCTTCTTGAATTTCTTTTTTTCTACGAGAAACTTCGCAATGATGCTGCCGTCATCTTCATACAGAACCCATACACCCCAAAGATAGGGATTGAAAGGATCATAAAAACCTTTCGCGCCTGTGCAAACCGACGTCCAGATAATCTTTTTCTGCCTGAGATAATCCCGCACGGCCAGGCCGGGAGCCGTACCGACACCACCAACAAAAGCAAAGACACCCTGGCGATCCACCAAGTCTCTTACGGCGGCCATCGTCTGGGAAGGATTGTACTGGTCATCACGGATGAAATAGCGGATTTTTCTGCCGTGTATTCCACCTTCCTCATTGACCAAATCAAAGATTACTCTGGTGCCGCGCGCGACAGCTCCCCACGGAGCGGCCGGACCCGTCTGCGGACCCCACTGGCCAATTCTAATTTCTTTGTCATCAAATCCCGCTTTCTGCGCCCACCCGGCAAAAGACATCAGAAAAACAGCGCAGAATACAACGAACATTACCAAAATGACTTTGTTTAAACGCATAAACATTTCCCCTTTCTTGAAAACTTTCTGTTTAACCCATAATAACTTCTAACTACCCTATCGCTTTAATATAAAAAAATTTATTCTAATTTTTCTATATGATCAGCTTTTATACCAACTTCCTTTTTCTTTCATAAAAACAAACCCGATATTTATATCCGAATATGACTTTGTATCCTGATTAAGAAAAGTAACTTCCACCTCCACCTGGGCAAACTTCTCCACCAGAGGAAATCTATCAATGTCTTCATTATCCTGAATGTAACTGACCGCGATAATCCGGTAATCAGTAACGCGATCCGGGGAGTTTTTGGCCTGGGCAAGATATTCATTGTAAGTGTGGGAGCGGGCATAGTTTGAAGAAGAAGCAAAACAGTTATAAACCGCGGGATAATCTCTGCGGACTTCGGCATCCAAAAACTCGCGCGCGGCTTTCAGCACGGCCTGTTTTTCGCGCTCGTGGGCAAAGGGCACATACCAACCCTTGTATACAAAAAACGCTCCGGGCAAAATAAGCGCCAGGCAAACAACCGCAATCAGCAATTGTTTCCTTTTTTTTATTAAATCTACCTTTTTTATCATCTACTGCAACTACACTTTTTTAACCCAATGTTTGGCGAACAGACCGCTGGGACGAATACACAGAACCAACACGATAACGACAAAAGCCGTTATCGGCTTCCAAGCGGGCAGGAGATAGCCGAAAAAGTTTTCGATCAGGCCCATGATAAAACCACCGATCAACACTCCGGGGATGCTCATCAGGCCGCCCAGCACTGCGGAGGCGAAAGCGCGTAGAAACGATTCCATCATGAATCCGGGGTCAAGAATGTTCTTGGCGGACAAAAGCATTGCCGCTACCGCCCCGATAATGGAGCTGAACGCCCAGGAAAAGGCAAAAACACGGTCTGTCTTTATTCCCATTATTTTTGCGGCGTGCTTATTCTGCTGAGTCGCGCGCATGGCCGTTCCTAACTTTGTGTGCTGAAAGAAGAAATATAAAAATACCATCACGACAGCAGCAGCAACAAAAACAGCTATAGCCCATTCGCTGATGATAAAACCGGGAATCGGCTCATGAGTGACCTTGTAGGAAAAAGGAATGTTGAATTGTTTCTGCTCCGCGCCCCATTTCCAGCTGGCCAAGCCCATGAGCAGCATTTGCGCCCCAATCGTGATGACAATCAGTCCCAGCAGCGTCGGGTTTTTAGCCGGCCGCAGGAAGAAATATTCAATAGCGACACCAAGAATAGCCACAAAAATCAGCGCAACAACAAAGGCGACCCAAAAACTATACCCGTAAAATACCATAACATGGTAGGCGACAAACGTGGATACCATGGCTGTTTCACCAGCGGCAAAATTAAGCACTTCTGAAGTCTTGTAGATGATAACAACCGCCAACCCAAAAAGACCATAGCAGGCGCCCATGGCCAACCCATCAATTAACAACTGTCCTAACGGCATATCCTTAATTACCTCTGCTTTCCTTTTCCTATTTTTCCAGCACGCCTTTTCGTATTTAGCAAAACATCAACAAAAACATGCTTGATTTATTTTATTTTGCACAGACCTTCTTAAAAAATAATTAAAAAGGCCATGTCTTCCAATACTTCTTTATTCTTATCCACGCTCCGAATAGACCCAGCGGCTCAAAAAGCATAATGCCGATCATGACCAGACCCAGGGCGATATAATTAAAATTATCCATACCGGTGATCGTCATCCATCTTTCGGAGAAAGAGAGAAACAACGGTCCGATGAACGGCGCTTCATCGACATTTTTAAAGAGGTCATACATCAGATAAGTAATCAGCGCCGCGCCGGATATGGAACCCATGACGGAACCGAGTCCGCCGACAACAATCATAACGATGAAAATAATCGAAAGAATAAGATTAAAGGTGAACGGATCAAAGAATCCCAGAACAAAAGCGAAAAGCCCGCCGGCGATGCCCGCGTAAAAGGCGCTGACCGCAAATGAAAGAGTTTTATAAATAGTCAGGTTGATGCCTATCACCTCGGCCGCAATATCGCTGTCACGAATCGCAACAAATGCCCGGCCTGGTTTTGTCTTTAAAATATTTATCGCGAACAAAACCATCACTATCGTGAAACCCAAAACAAGATAATATTTTTGCGTAACCGTAGAGATGACAAAATTAAGACCCAGCTGCTTAATTCCCAAATCCAGCTCAGGCGCTATCAGGCCCTGGCGCCCGCCAAATATTTCGGTGTGTCCGATAACATGCATGATGGCCAGACCAAAAGCAAGCGTGGCAATGGTGAGATACGGTCCTTCCAAGCGCAACGCGGGCAAACCCAAAATAAAACCAAAAAAAGCCGCGATAAAAGCGGCGGCAATGATGGCAACAAAAAAAGGAACCTGCAGATGGGTCATCAAAAGGACTGTGGCATAAGCGCCAATGGCAAAGAACCCCGCATGTCCCAGCGAGATCTGTCCCGTGGAGCCAACCAGAATATTCAGCCCCACCGAGACGATCACATAAACCATGATCAGGCTCATGAGATATATAGAATAATCTGATGTGTAAAGAGGGAAGGTAAAAAGAGCCAGTAAAAAAATTATCGACCAAAAAATAATTGTTCCGCTTTTGAAGAGTTCAATATCTTCATAATACGACCGCTTCATGTCCATGGGAATTTTGTACTCCTAAATTTTTCGGAAACTACCAGAAATGATATGTACTCCGTTTTTCAAATTGCTGTATACAGCAGGTGCACTTTGCCAGTCAAGGTAAAGTTTTTAAAAAATTTTCACTATGTAAATATTATGAATAATATTAAGCAAATAAATAGTTTCCCTATAAAAAAATCTCAAAAAAACGGCCAGATAAATAAATGATTTGATCCATTTCATCCGGCCGTTTTTTTGCACAAAAATTATACTTAACATCTGCGGTTATTTTTCAAATCGCTTACCCCAGGGAATGATTCCCGCGGCGATCTTTGCCTTTTCTTCATATTGCTTGAGCGGTGATTCCGCCAGAATCATCATCTTCTGCGCCGCCATGGAACCTTCCGCGTGCACGGTGGTCACTTCATGAAACGCCGATTCATGCGAACATACATGACGCATCGTCTCGTGAATCATTTTCAATCTATCCAGCGTGCTGTATTTTTCCGCACCGCCCAGGTAATGTTCGAGGTAATCGTGAATATCGGGATTCTCCCAATCCTTTTTATCCGGCGCGGTCGCGATAATACCGCCGCCGATATCCTGGATGAGCTTGATGAATTCGTGATACTTGCTGGCGAAATGCAGTTTGGCCATGTTGCAGATAAGCGGACTGGGGACGGCGATATCCCCGTACATCACCGGATTAGCCGCCGCGGCGTCGGCGAGCGCGCGTAATGTTTCCACGTACGCGGCGATATCGGCGAGCTTATCGCGGATGTGGCCTACTTTATCCAGGCCGTTGTATTTGGCCATGGCCACGGCGCAGCCGGCCATCACTTCCACCGCGGGAACCTTGTAGCTGATCGCCGTGAAACGATGGAACGTAGCAAAGGTGTATGCCAGAAGCATCGAATACTGCCACTCGCCGCACATGAACACGCGCTCCCAAGGAACAAAAACATTGTCAAAAACGATCATCGCTTCGGTCAACTCACGCACCGGACGGTCCGCGTGAAATTCATGGTCAGTCCACGCACCGCGCCCGCCACGGCAAATAAAAGTGATTCCTTTGGTATTGGCCGGTATCGCGAAACTCACGGCGTAATCGGCTTCATTTTCGCGCATCTGGCGCGTGGGCACAACGAGGATTTCATTGGCCGCCGGCGCGCTGGTTATATGGATCTTGGCGCCTTTCACGACAATGCCTTCTTTATTTTTATCCACCACATGCAGATAATAATCAGGATGTTTCTGCTGCGCCGGCTCCCTGCCGCGGTCCCCCTTGACGCAGGTTACCGCGCCGCAGGTATGCAAATCGTTTTTGCGCAGATGTTCCAGAAAATTGAGCGCGTTTTCCTGATACTGCTTTTTCCCCATTTGCCCGGCAACGACAAAAGCGGCATTGAGACAATCGGTGCCGATATCCCGGCCAAAGGGCAGGCCGCCGATAACTTCGATCGAGCGTTGGATCATTTTCGTGCGGTTGGCCAAATCCTCCCTGTTGGCGGGCGTGATAAAATAACGGTTGATTGGCTCTCCTGTTTTGGGGTGCGGCGCTACAAAAAGATTGCGGATCTCAGGATCTTTCGAGGCCGTCAATTCATACCCGCCGGCAATCGTGTCCACGGTGATCCCGAGAATCCGGTGCTTGGTGATATCTTCCACTTTCTCGCCGCGGATATAAACACGCCGACCGTCGCGCAGACTTTGTTTGTATTCCTCCACGCTGCGAATAGCCATAAATCTCTCCTTCCTCTGTATTTATTTTTGCAACATTGCCTTAAGCCATTTTCCTGAGTTCCTTTTTCAGTACTTTGCCTACCAAGCTCTTCGGCAACGCATCCATGAATACTATTTCTTTAGGCGCCAAAAAATTAGTAAGCTTATTCTTGCAATATTCGATGATTTCTTCAGCGGTAGCTTTCTGTCCGGGATTCAACACGACAAAGGCCTTGATGTTTTCTCCGTAAATATCATCTTTCATTCCCACCACCGCCGCTTCCGATATTTTGGGATGCGCGAATAATACCTCTTCCACGGTGCGCGGCGATATATTTTCTCCGCCTTTGATGATTAAATCCTTCTTACGGTCGGTAATCCAGAAATAGCCGTCTTCGTCTTCGTAGCCGACATCCCCGGTGTGCAGCCAGCCGTCGCGCAGCGCCTGCGCCGTTTCTTCGGGCTTGTTCCAGTAACCTTTCATAATCTGCGGTCCGCGGATGACGATTTCTCCCTGCTGACCGCGCGGCAGAAATTTACCGTCGTCATCCATAATCTTCATTTCCGTTCCCTTCATCGGAATGCCGATGGAGCCGACTTTCTTCAGGCCGTGAATCGGATTGGTAGCGTTATTCGCGCCGGCTTCCGTGAGTCCCCATCCCTCGCATATTTCACCGCCGTAAACTTCCTTGAACTTTTTCCAAGTCTCCAGAGCTAGCGGCGCCGAACCGCATATCCAGTACTTCATGGAGCTGAGGTCATATTTTTTCGGTTCCGGATATAAAAGCAGGTAAACGTACATCGTGGGAACAGCAACCAGAATGTTGGCCTTATATTTGGCGATTGAAGAAAGAATCAATTCCAGGTCAAAGCTGTCCAGCAAGACAGTGGTGGCCGTGCGGAACATGCCGTTGTTAATTGTGGCAATGCCGAAAGAGTGACAAAGAGGCAAAACGCTGACGTTGGTCATACCATCCGGGAACGGCATACTCTCAAACTGCATCTTGGCGTTGGCGTAAAGAGAATGATGCGTGTGCATAACTCCTTTGGAATTGCCGGTCGTACCGGCGGTGTAAATGAGGGCGGCAAGCTCATCCTCCTTCATGTCGGCAAAGGAATGATCTTCATTTTCCGCCGCGATCAGGTCATGGTAAGAGAGGGTTCCTTCCGGAACTTCTTGGTCCACCAGGATGACCGTTTTCATCTCGGGGGCTTTGGCCTGTGCCGTACGCACCCTTGGAAGGAAAGCCACGCTACTGATCACAATTTTAGCGCCGGAGTCCTTGTAAATATATGTTATTTCATCATCGTTCATCAGGTAATTGATCGGCACGATCACCGCCCCGATTCTCCAGCAGGCGCCAAAAGATTCCAAAACCTCCGGACAGTTCGGCGTCTGAATAATTACCCTGTCTCCCCTTTTTACGCCCAGCTTCCTGAGCGCACTGGTCAGCTTGCGTGAGTTTTTCTGCAGCTCAAAGTTCGTCATTACCCTTTCCTTGAAATAAAGCGCCACGCGTTCGCCTTCGCCCTGAACTTTCTTTTCACGAAACTCAGCCAGATTCATAAATCCTCCTTATATTTATTTATATCCACTAATACTGTTTTACGGTTCTTCAGCGCGCCGTAATGCCGCCATCTATAGTAACTATCGTGCCCGTAATATAACGAGCGCAATCCGAGGCAAGAAAAGCAACGAGATTGGCCACATCTGACGGCTCCCCCGGCGGCGGCTCTTTTGGCAATAAATCCTGCCAGCGTGTTTCATCATTGAATTTTTTCACGGCTAAGCTTTTGAGCAATGTTTCGAGTCTGGCCGTTTTGATTAGGCCAGGATTGACCCCGACCACACGGATGCCGTCATTCAAACTGCGCGCGCCCAGCGCTCTGGTAAAAGCCATGAGCGCGGCATTGGCCGCGCCGCCGGCAATATAATCTTTGCCGGGCCTTTCTCCCGCCGCGCCGATAATATTAATAATCACGCCGTAATGACGTTCTTTCATCTGCGGGTAAACGGTACGGCACAAATTAATGTAGCCGAAAACTTTCAAATCCCACGCTTCACGCCAGTTTTGCTCTTCTATCTTCCATAAATCACCGCGTGGAATAGCGCCGGCATTGTTGATGAGAATGTCTATCTGCGGACAGGCCAGCGCCAGTGATCGCGCATCGGCACCGCGGCTCAAATCAACAGGGTAAATGCTTACCGGTACATCGTATTTCGCCTCAAGTTGCCGCTTGGCTAGTTGCAGGTCTTCTTCCGTACGCGCTGCCAGATGTAAAGCACAGCCCTCCGCAGCAAGAGCATCAGCGCTGGCACGCCCGATGCCGCGCGATGCGCCGGTAATTAATGCTATTTTGCCCCGTAGCTTTAAATCCATATCGTTAATCTTTTTCCAGCTCGATCTGCAGCGCCTCCAGAATACGGCATACCATGCCGTAATAGGCGATGGTTGTTGTCACTTCCACCACCTCTTCCTCGCTGAAATGCTTGCGAACATTATTGAATGTCTCTTCGAGCACGCGGATATTCAGCGTTTCTTCATCGGTATAGGCCAGAAGCGCTTTTTCAATATCGTCAAACTCGTTTGATTTTTTCCAATCCGGCAAAGCGTCGATTTGCTCCTGACGCACACCCGCACGCAAAGCAATGGGCACATGCTGCGTCCACTCATACTTGGCTTTGTTGATTGAACCCACCCTTAAAATGGCCAGCTCACGCAAATGAGGAGGCAAAACACCCTGAAAAAGAATCGCGTTTCCCAATTGTAGAAATCGCCTGCCAATTTTGGGGCAGTGAGCCATTATTTTAAAAAGATTTAAAACGTGGCCGCCGTTTTTTGCTATGCGTTCAAATGTTTCGTTTAATTCGGAAGAAATATTTTTTTGATCAGGAAAACTTACTCGCGCCAAAACACACCTCTTTTTTTCTAATAAAACCAAAATTTTTGCCCACAGTGTTTAGCAGGAACTCCAGCGCACGCTGGATCTGCCGGATCTCACCATGTATCCGCGTGATTTCACCTTCTACCTTTGGCCTTTGCTCTGATGCCTTCAGCCTTATTCCTATCCTACCCGCGCGCTCTGACCGCCATCAACCGGCAGCAGGGCGCCGGTGATAAATTTTGCCTCATCAGAAGCCAAAAACAAAGCGGCATAAGCTGTATCCCAGCCCGTGCCCATACCGCCTTTGAGCGGCACCATGCTGCTGCGCTCTTTAATCAACTCTTTTTTATCTATTCCACGGAGGCGAGAAATTCCTTCAATCGCCATGGGAGTATTCATGAAGCCCGGCATGATCGTATTGGCGCGGATGCCCTTCGGGGCATACATAAAGGCGATCGCATGGGTAAAAGAATTAACGGCGGCTTTGGAAGTTTTATAGGCGAGCATTGGAGAGGCGCAAACGGAAGCGATGGAGGAAATATTGACGATGGCGCCGCCGCCCTGCTTTTCCATGTAGGGAATGACATGCTTGCAGGTAAGAAAAACGCTTTTCACGTTCACATTATAGATGCGTTCCCAGTCTTCCTCTTTTAGCTTGACCGGTCCCAGCGCTTCGCCGCCGGTACCGACATTGTTTACCAGAATATCAATACAGCCGTAGCGTTCGGCACATGCCTCGGCAATCTTTTGACAATCCCGCGCGCTGGTTACATCAGCTTCGAACGCAAAAGATTCGCCGCCTTCCTCAATGATCATTCTTTGGGTTTCCTGGGCGGAGGAAAGATTATGGTCAACAGCCATGACCTTCGCGCCCGCACGGGCGAACAACACGGATATGGCGCGGCCGTTGCCTATCGTGTCGCCGGGCGTCTGACCGGCGCCGGTGACAATCGCCACTTTTCCTTCCAGTCTTTTCTCCATCTTAAAACCAAACTTTATTGACAGGAGCTATTTCTTTTATGCAGAATAAATTCGCCCAGTGTCCGCAAAAACAAAGTTTGAACAAACAGTAAAGAGCAAAACCCGGAACGGTACCCTTAAGTTATTTAACCAATAAAAATTTCTAAATAGATGTTTACTATTATGTATAAAGAACGACCGTTCTTTTTCCCTTTATTTGTAGCACGCCTTAATCATCAGCGCAAGGCAATTGTTATTCATCATTATAAATCCGTCCACCTGCCTTGATGCCTGGAAGCATTTCCTTGCGAAAGTTATCGCTTTTGCAACTTAACTAATTTATACCCGCGCTGGCGCAATAAATTCAGCAAGCCCTCTTCGCCGGCAAAGTGCGCTACTCCGCCAACCACCATCGTGTTTTCCTCGCCGCCCAAAAAAGTTTCCACGATTTTTACCCATCTTTTGTTCCGGTCAGTGATGATTGTTTGATAAGCTTCCGGATAGCCTTTCAGCCTTTTCAGGTAAACGCGGTCGATCTCTTCCTCATCACCTTTCTTCCAGGCGGCGACCGTCTTCGTATAATACTCTTCGAGCATTTTGAGCTCCTCTATTGATTCCATCATTTGCCTGGCGTCGAGCGCCGCGTCCAACAAGGATAAAAATTTTATCTGCTCTTCAGCCGTTTCCAAAGCGCCAATTGTTTTGCCGTCCTGCAGAGCTTTTTCCTTGAAATAATAATCAACGCCTTTTTTCAAATCCGCTCCCAGTTTATTCATCTCAAAAACGGTAAGCGTAATCAGAAAAAATCCAGGGCGCAGATACGCCAGCCTGTTCATCGGATAATTTTTATCTTTGCAGAAAATTTCCACGCGCTCATATATTTCGGCTGGCAGATGCTCGCGCAGCGTCTTGCCATCGCTGTACACGGATGCCCGCAAATATTTTTCCATGTTTTCCGGTCTCTCCATCTCTCCGGGCATTACTTCGAAAACTATCCGGCGCGAATTATCATAAGCGCGGAAAAATTCGGCGGGCAGAGGATGATCCGCCGAGCGCAGCAAATGAACGGAGCCGGCCAGATAAACCGTGGCCTTACCGGCCCTGACCATCCAGACGGAACTTTGCGCCACGGCATCCGCCGCCATAAAGACAAAAAACGCCGGCAAAACAAAACGCCATAAACTGAATTTCATCGAATTCTCCTCGCTTCTATTAATTAAAATTATTTCATCCTGCCAAAAAGAAAGCTGCCCAGAAACAGCATCATTACCGTAAAGAAAATTATAATCAAAAAATCAACATAGAGAGGGAAGATATTCGCCTGAAGCAGCGCGCCTCTTACGCCATCCACAGTATAGGTCAGCGGATTGAGTTTTACCATACCCCGCAGCCACAGCGGAAGCTTTTCCGTAATCGGAAAAAGCGCGCCGGACAGGAAAAAAAGCGGAAAAATAAGAAACGCGGAGACCACCTGAAACCCTTCCAGGCTTTCAAAAAGCGATCCCAGCGCCAGCCCCAGCGAAACCATGCCGATCGCCGTAATCAACAGTAAAAGAAGCGCGAGCGGTATCCCCCACGGATTAACCGCCGGAAACATAAAGGAAAGGGAAAAGAGAACAAGGATTTGCAGAATAACGTCAGTGCAGCCGCCGAGAACTTTTCCCAGAAAAATACTGATGCGCGAGACCGGCGCCACAAGTATCGCCTTAAGCACGTCGAGTTTGCGGTCCCATACAATATAGAGGCCGAAATAAACAGAGCCAAACAGAACCAGCATGGAGAGAATTCCCGGATAAATATAATCACGATAGTCAAAAGAGCCGATGGTGACGCTCGCACCAATGCCGCTGCCGAAAAGAAAAAGCCACATCAAGGGTTGTACGATGCTTGAAACAATCCTGCTTTTTTCACGCTGAAAAACCTTAAACTCGCGCCACCACACCGCGTAAACGCCCATTAGTTCTCTGCGGATAAATCCTTTATCCATTACATCATGACCCTCTCTGGCGGTAACGAGCTATAGAATCCACCCAGCTACCGGCATCCTCCACCGTATCATCGCGTATATCCCGGCCGGTCAGCTTGATAAAGACATCGTTGAGCGTCGGCACTCTCATTTCCACGCAGTGAACGTCTTTCATTAACGATAAAATTTTGGGCAGGTGACGGTGCGCCTCCTTGGTAATTATTTCCAGCGTGCCGTCATTTTCCCGCACTTCGGAAACGTAAGGCAGGTTACGGATTTTTTCGAGCGGTTGTTTTGCCGCTCTCACGACAACCATCTCCCCGCCCATTGTTTCTTTCAATTTTTCGGGCGTATCCAGCGCGATTATCCGGCCGTGATCGATGATGCCCACGCGGTCGCAAACCTGTTCCGCCTCTTCCATATAATGGGTGGTCAGCACAATCGTCGTCTGCTCGGCATGCGCCGTCTTCTTTATGTATTCCCAGAGGCGCGCCCTTGTCTGCGGATCAAGCCCCAGCGTCGGCTCATCCAGAAAAAGCACCGCCGGCCTATGCAAAAGCCCGCGCGCCAATTCCAGCCGGCGACGCATCCCGCCGGAATAGGTGCGCGTAATATCATCAGCGCGATGCCTCAGATCAACCAGCTCAAGCATCTGTTCGATTCTTTCTTTTCTGACGCGGGAAGAAACACTATAAAGGCGGGCGTGCAACTCCAGATTTTCCCGGCCCGTGAGCACGGTATCGAGAGTGGGATCCTGAAAGACAATGCCTACCTGCCGCCGGACACGGGACGGTTCCCGAACTACATCATAACCCGCGAGAAAAGCGCTGCCGGATGAGGGACGGATAATGGTGCAAAGCATGCCGATAGTCGTGGTTTTGCCTGCGCCATTTGGCCCCAAAAGGCCGAATATTTCTCCCTTTTGAATACTAAGATCAACCCCGGCGACAGCTTCTATCCGCCCGAAACTTTTCTTCAACGCGCTGGTCAGAATAATGGCCATACAAGAAAATAATGCCGATCTACAGATAATCAATCTGCGGCAATCGCGCCCGGCCATAGATAATAGAAACCGGCTCTGGCGTTCATTATTTCCGGCAACTCCAGATTAACGAGCGCAACAGGCAGCTTCACGCCGGAAACAGTGGCGGTGTTGTAATAATTATCTTCCGGAAATTCCGCGCGCCGATAAACGACAACCCTCGCGTCTTCGGCCAAACCAGCCAGTTTTTTTGTCTCCTTGATGGCGTCGCTGATATAACCAACTTTGTCAATCAAACCGGTTTTCAGCGCTTCTTCCGCCAGAAAAATACGCGCCGTGGAGACCTCCGCCAGCGCCGGCGCGGAGAGCTTACGATGTTTTTGCACCAGATCGATAAAACGTTTCCCAAATCCGTCCATCGCTTTCTGCAGCAATTTTTTTTCTTCATCGGCAGATTCGCGGTAAGGCGACCCCATATCCTTGTACTTTCCCGTTTTTTGCACATCTATGGCCAAGCCCACCTTATCCATCAATCCTTTTAATTTGGGCTGTAAAGAAATTACGCCGATAGAACCGGTGACAGTCGTCGGATGCGCCATGATCATCTCCGCCGGCAAGGATATATAATAGGCGCCGGAAGCGGCCACATCCATCATACAGACGGTTACTTTATTCCCTGTCTTGGCGCCGTAGGAATTAATTTCGTGGTAAAGTATATCGCTGGCGGTAATCGTGCCGCCCGGAGAATTTATTTTAAATAACACCGCCTTGATTTGCCTGTCTTTTTGCGCCTTGTTCAGCTGCACTACAATCTGTTCAACAAGACTAGGCGATTCGCTGAATAATCCTTTTTTCGGTTTGTCCGAAATCATCCCCTCCACAGCGATGAGCAAAATTTTATCCGCGCCGGCGCCTTCCAGCGTGTATTCTTTGAGAGGATCCGGCGTGTCTTTGAACAAACTTACTTTCGGCACAGAACATCCCGTAATAAAAACCGTTATTAATATTGCGAGCAAATATATTTTTTTCATTCTACGCTCCTTTATTATTTTATTATTTATAAACTTTCCATAAATGATTAGCACATTTTGAAAGGCAATGCCCTGTCTTTTTAAAAGCGGGTGACCCGAAAAAAATTTTCTTAATATCATGGCATATTTAAAGTGTTGGCGCGTATTCGCGGCTTCTGATTATTGACTTTGCGCGCCCTTTCTAGTAATAAAGTGGCGGTCTTCTGACCGCATTAACATCAGCCCGCCATAAGCAGGTTTCAAGGAGGCATTTCATCATGGCACAAGCTCAAGTTTTTGAAAACAAAGCGCCCGTTCTCGGCATTAACAGCTTGGGTAGAATCGGCAAATTAACTCTCTGGCATCATGTTCAGAGAAAGTATTTCAAGGAAATTATCATCAACCAGGGCCGCGACGTGGGCACCGGCATGGAGACGATTGCCCGGTTAATTGAAACGGACGCCACTTATGGCTTGCTCCACCGGTTTCTCTACGGCTATAAAGCTCAGCCTGTCGTAAAAATCGTGGATGAAAAAAATGGTAAATTGCTTGTTGACGGCATTCCAGTGACTGTTTTGCGCACGGAACGAAATCCGATGAACATTCCCTGGCGTCAGTACGGCGCGGATATTGTCGTGGATTGCAGCGGTTCCTTCAAAGATCCGACCGTGCCCGCTGACGACAAAAAGGGATCGATCCGAGGGCATCTCAGCGGCGGGGCCAAGGTGGTCATTCACTCCGCTCCCTTCAAGATAAAAAACAAGGCTCTGGCGATGCCGGATGACACGATTACGCTGATTTACGGCATTAACCATACCGCTTTCAATCCCAAAAAGCATGCGGTAATTTCCGCCGCGTCTTGCACCACTACCGGTCTGGCGCACATGGTCAAGCCGCTTCTGGAAAATGAGGAAACCAGCACGATTCTCACTGCTTCCATGTCCACCATCCATGCCGTGACCAACACGCAGAGTGTCCTGGACAAACTGCCGAAAGCCGGCGAAAAGGACATCCGTAAAACGCGCAGCATTCTGAACAACATTATTCTGACCTCCACCGGCGCGGCCAGCGCGCTCGCGGAAGTCATTCCGGAAGTGAAGAGCATCGGTTTCATGGGCGATTCCATTCGCGTTCCGACCAACACGCTGTCGCTCATAGTGCTTAACGCGACATTCCAGGCCAAAAAAAGCGGCAAGAGCGAGGCCGCCGATATCGACACGAAAAAGCTCAACAACATTTACGAGAAAACCGCTCAGGTAAATCCTCTGGTGCGGTTCACCATGCAGCAGAATGTGTCCACTGATCTGATCGGTGAGGACGCGGCGATCATCATTGAAGGGCAGTTCAACCACACGCGCACTGCGTTCATCCCGGTGAACCTTGCGCATATCCCCAATCTGCCAGCGGAACTGCTAAAGAATTTGAATGAAAAGACGCTGCAGGTTCCGGTAGTCCACGCGAAGATTTTCGGCTGGTACGACAATGAGTACGGCAGCTACACCAACCGCATGGGAGATCTGACTGTCTATCTCCATAAAAATCTTCTATAATAACTAGTTAACCAGAGAAACACGGAAAAGGCCGCGGCACACAAATAACCGCGGCCTTTCGAGCAATCGCGCCGGAAAAAAATAGCTCCGCCGGGACGAAGAATCATTAAAACTTGATGCTGCGGGAAGGAGTCAACTCATATTCGTGTTTGCCCAGGTAAACCATCCCGCTCCATCCGTCGATGCAGATAAAATCTCCGGCGCATATTTTGCAGTCATCAATGGTCGCAAAACCCTGTGTTTCGTTTACTTTCAGCTTGCCGAAACCGACAACGCCGACTTTATCCAACTGCGGAATGGTTACCGCCGCGTGCGAAGTTCCGCCGCCTTTCGCCGTGAGCAATCCCTCCACCTGCAGGAGGATTCCAACGTCATCAGGCACCGTGTCGCGGCGCAGCAGGATAAGGGGCGTTTCCGGATCTTCGCGGCGGAATCTTTTAATATCTTCTTCCGTGTAGACCGCCCGGCCGGAAAGAGCGCCGCCGCTCACGCCAACGCCGCTGCCCAGAACCGCCGCCTGCAACTGATTGGTGTCCTTGAAACGCCGGTATCTTTTCGCGGTCACCTGATCCATGTCGCGGGTCTGGAGTAAATACAATTTGTCCTTATCCGGCCCTTCAAAAGTAAATTCAATTTCCTGATGATTTAATTTTTTTTCATAAACAATTTTTTCCGCAACCCGCACCAGTTCGGCGTAAATTTCCGGAAATTTCGTCTCCAGTGAGAGTTCCGCGTCGCGTCTTTCCGTCAATCTTTGTTTTTCGGAAATAGGATACGTTTCCACCAGTCCGGAAACTATATCATCCCCCTGCACTCCGAAAATAAAATCTCCGTAAAGGGTAACCGCGGCAGATGTGCTTTTCGGTTCGCGGGTAAAAATAACGCCTGAGCCGGAACGCTCATTGAGGTTGCCGAAAACCATCGTCTGCACGATGACGGCCGTTCCCCATTTATCCGAAAGATGCATCTGGTGGCGATAAATCTGCGCCTGCTGAGAATACCACGAATCAAAAACCTTCATAATGGCGTCTCTGAGCTGTTCTGCCGGATTTTCTTTGATCACAATGTTATTTTCCACAATGCCCTGCTTATAGGCGAGCGCGATTTGTTTCATCTGGATGGGGGAAAACTGTATTTTTCTTTCCACGCTGTAGCGCTGTTTGAATCCGTCGATAATTGCGTCAAAAAAATCGCGGTTTAGCCCGTGAAACATTCCCCACGTCTGAAGGAAACGGCGATAGCAATCCCATGCCGCCCATTGAAAATCCTTTTTTCTGCTGAGATTTTCCGCGATATTTTCATTGATGCCCACATTCAGAAAAGAATTCATCATGCCGGGCAGAGAAACCGTGGCGCCGCTGCGCACCGAAAGAAGCAGCGGATTTTCCGCATCGCCGAAGCGACGCCCGGTCATCTTTTCCAACGCGTTTATTTCCTTGCCAATCCGCGCGGTCAAATCATTGAAAATGTATTTGTACCCGACCACGGCATCGTACCCCCGGAAAACTTCCGTGGTAATAATAAAACCGGGGGGCACGTTCAGGCCGTAGGAAATGAGCTCTTTGAGAAAATATCCCTTGTTGCCCAGTAGTATCTGGTTGTCCACCCTTCTGTTTTTTTTGTAAAATGAGGAAATGGCCAGTTCCGGATTATAGGACATGACTATTTTCAGAATCTGCTTATTGTCTTTGAACTTTTCTATTTCGGCGTTCAGGGTATTGATTACCGCATTCACAAAATTATCCAAGGTCTGCAAGCCAAAGGCTGTTGATATTATGCCGCGGATAAAATTTTCTGAAAGCTGATAAACAAGTTCCTCGCCGCTTTGTCCCTGTGACATCGTCCCGGCGGGCGTGTTTTTCTCCAGAACCTGCCCGATAATCACCGGCAGGTTTACGCCATGCGCATCGATGTAATAATCCCGGATAATGTCCTGAATACCTTTGGAAATAAACCGGAAAATATCGACATATTGCTCCATAGAAAACTGCTTGATCGCCAGCGCGCTGCTTACGTATTTAATCTTGGTGACCAGGCCTTCCGTGAAAACCCCATCCAGCTCCAGCGCCTTGATAAACAACCACAGATATGTATGCACCTTGACAATTGTGCGTTTGGTGACGAATTTCAGATTTAATGATTTGGTCAGCTCTTCCAGAAGCATTGTAGCCAGACTCTCCAGCCGCAACGTCAGTCCGAGCGCCTCGAATTTTTCCTCTGTGTAAGTGCCGTACATCGAAGGAATGCCCGCCGCGATATGCCGCTTATAATAAATATTTTCATACGATTCTGTTTTCCGGCCGGAAAGAATCCTTTCTTTAAGCACCGACATGAATTTCATGATTATTTCTAGGCTTTTGTAATAATGATTCATGCCGAGCGCACGCCTCAGCGAGGCAAGCTCGGCCTTCGGGAAAAGGTATACGGCTTCCAGATCGCGCAACAAATCCACGTACTGGGGAAAATATTTTTTGTATATCAGCTGATAAATACGGATCATCATCCGGGCGCGTTCCTTGTCTCTTGGATTGACTTCTTTTAAAGCGCCAACTTCTTTTTGCAGCTTTTCTTCATCCCAGGAAATAAATTCTTTTGGATTGTTCTGGGCCGCCGAAAACAGAATGATGAAAGCCTTGTGCATCCCGTCAAAATATTCTCCGGAATCGGTAACCTGCTCATAAACTTCATCTGGAAGGTGTTTTTTCAGGTACTGCTTATCCGCGCTGTGCCAGAAATAAAAAATGTTTTCCATAAATTCAACGAGCAGACTATTGCTTTCGACATGTGATTGCTTGCGCAAAAAGTTTACCAGTTTATCGTTGCGAAAGGACAACTCGTCCACTTCCGTGGTTATGTCGCGCAACTCGCCTTCCGCGCCGATTTCCCTGAAATAAACCGGGAAAACACGCAGAAGCTGTTTCACCAGGTTATACACCGGGGCGATTTCGGCGTTGAGCAAAGCGGAAATATCTTTTTGCAGAAGATCTGTGTCGCGCACAAAAATGCCGCCGATATTCAGGTTGATAATCAGCGCGGAGATCAGTTTCTTGCACCAGGCGGGCTTCATGGCGATAATTCCCAGCCAGGCTCTGATGCTTACGACATGCAGCGGGTTTACCCGAACCTGCCACTCCGTTGTCGTTCCCCTGACTTCCGGATACTGAAAACCGTAGGAAATCAGTTCATCGATAAAAATATCCGCTAGCGCCTGAGAATCACGCGCGAACACTTCTTTGGCTGTTGTGGTAATGCAATCGATTATCGTGCCGCGATATTCGTGTTGCGCGCCGCTTTTTTTAAGAAAATCGAATATTCTACGGACAAATTCTTCCAGTTTATCGTTTTTTTCCTGTTCAAAAACCAGCTTCAGGCAACGGTTTATTTCCCTCAGCGCGCTGGCATGGATATCCGAAAGTCCCGCCACGCTCATCACGCGGAAAAGAAAATTAAGCTTGACCAGATATTGCCGCCCTGCGTAAACAGGCGCTTGTTCCAGCTCATCAGCCACCAGAAGATAGCCGTTCACAATCTGGAAATAATCCGGCATCTCCATGATTTCTTTTATCCGGGCGGGCTCTGTCGCTTTTTCCTGCAACTTCAAATCATGCACTTTTTGCAGAAGTGTTTGCAGGTGTGCATGATTGAGCGGCTGAACTATATTTTCATAAGCGGTCGACGCCTTGGCATTGCGCTCCTCATCAGGAACAAGCCAGGAAGAAGGATCGGGCTGGGCTAGCCAGTACTCGTAGGTAATTCGGAAAGCTTTACCTAACGCCGGCATAATTTTCTGCGCGGGTATTTCTATATTATTATCCGCGGCAAGCCTCAAGGTTCGTTTCAGATACGAAGAACATTTCTTTAATATTTGTTCGTTTATTTGCGGAAAAGAAGCGAGAAAATCCATAATTTCATCCAGCAGAAACAAGTTCCGTGGGAGATTTTTTTCGCTTCTGGCAAGCACCGTATCGATAAAATCAAAAAGATACCGCAGCGCGCTGTCTTTTACTTCTTCGTTTACGGCGTATCTGACAATGTCAAAATATATATCCAATAAAATGGAAAGCGCTTTCGAACCATCAGCATGGCGATTATATTCGTAGAAATCGCCGATAGAAACAGACTTCAGTTCGGTCAGCACATGTTCCCAGTTCACAAAAGGATGATATAATTCAGTGAGCATTTCCCGTGTTTTCCGCTGCAGTCCGTATCGACCTTCCACTACTTTAAGCAGCGGGTCATACTTGGGAGGGATGGCAATGGCAACGGAAGTGCGTTCCAGATTGACTTTAAGCGCGGAAGAAAACCATTCCTCGCTCTTTTCGAGAACTTCATCTTTTTGTGTCATGACAATATGGATCCTTTGCTTAATGAGGCGAATTAATCAGAATTCCCGAAACATTTCAAGCACAGAACGGGCTCATCAAGAACAGGATAACCGGTCAGCTCTAGCCTGCCGTTTAATCATACGGCCAAAATATTTTGATTGACAAAAAGCATATTGGTTGTATAATACAACTATGTTGAGAGAAACGAGTATCGATTACCGTCAGCTGCTGGAAATATTCACCGGCCTGGCCCAGGCAACGCGCTTTTTACGTCAGGATGAAGCATTCTGTGAAGGAGTCACCTTTCACCAGTACCTCATTCTGGACGTAATTTTGCAGAATAAAGAACTAAAAATGGCCGATTTGCACCGGCATCTCGCCGTGGAAAAAAGCACTACCACCAGATTGCTGAATCCCCTGATCAAAAAGAAACTTTTACAGCGCCGGACAGATCCTCGGGATTTACGCGCCGCTTATTTGACTTTGACAAAAAAGGGAGAAGAAGCGCACAAAAACGTCCGGCTTTGCATCATGGATTTTTTTCATAAAACAATGGGCAATATCCCCGAAAAAAAGACAAAACATGTTTTGAATTCCGTCAATGTTTTTATCGGGGCGATAAAAGCATACGCGCGGCAAAACACGTGCTGCAGATAAACAACTAAGAGATTGGCTATGAAAAATTTAACTCTTCCGGTAATACAAAATAATTTCAACTGCTGTGTCCCGGTTCAGTCTGCACAGCCTGCCTATCCCAGTATCCGTCAGCCATTTGTGACCGGTTCACTTGAAACCACAACGGGAATCTTGCCGCGGGTATCTTCAAGCCTGACTTGGGCCGACCGCCGCGGGGCAATGAAAGCGCGCTGGGGCGTGGGGCGCATGAATTACTCCCTTGAACCCGGCCTCTACGCGCTGAATAATCCCGACGCTAATTCTCCTGTTTTAGTTACCGCCAATTATAAAATGAGCTTCGACAAGCTGCGCCAGGCGCTGCCGGGGCGAAACCTCTGGATTCTCGTTTTGGACACCAAAGGCATCAATGTCTGGTGCGCGGCAGGCAAGGGAACCTTCGGCACGCAGGAATTAATCAGTAAAATTGAAAACAGCCGCCTCAAGGAAATGGTTACTCATAGAAAAATCATCCTCCCCCAGCTGGGCGCGCCTGGTGTGGCCGCGCATGCGATAAAAAAACGCACCGGTTTTACGGTCTATTACGGTCCGATCCGGGCGCGTGATGTGGCCGCCTATCTTGACAGCGGCTACAAAGCGGATGCGAAAATGCGCACAATGACATTCCCCTTAAAAGACAGGGCGGTGTTGATTCCTATAGAACTTGTGGAAGTTATCAAACCTTTTTCCCTTTTGGCGCTGACTTTCTTGGTGCTGGGCGGCCTCGGCGGACCCGGTAACTACTGGGCAAACTTGACTAATTTCGGGCACTTTGCTGTCGTGGCGCTGGCGGCAGCCGTTTTGGCCGGCGCTGTGCTCAGTCCTTTGCTTTTGCCCTATCTTCCGGGAAGAGCATTTTCCATAAAAGGATTTTCTATCGGCATCATTACAGCGATTTTTTTACTTTACTTGCGCGGCGTGAATTTTTCCGCCTGGCCGGACAGAATAGAAGCTTTGGCCTGGCTTTTTATTATTCCGGCCATCGCCTCATTCCTGACGATGAACTTCACCGGCGCCTCAACCTATACCTCTATTTCCGGCGTAAAAAAAGAAATGCGCTTTGCCCTGCCCATACAGATTTGCGCCGCGATTGGCGGCACGTTGCTGTGGTTAACTTCGCGGGTAATATCTTAGGAGTCGGGAAATGAACAATTTGTCTTATCTGAAAAACGTCGTCACCTTAAAGCTCGATGAAAACAAATGCACAGGATGCGGTATGTGTCTGGAGGTTTGCCCGCATCAGGTTTTCAAGATGAACGGGCGGCGCGCCATCATCCGGAATCGCGATGCCTGCATGGAGTGCGGCGCCTGCCGCAAAAATTGCCCGGCAGAGGCGATTTACGTGGAATCCGGGGTGGGCTGCGCCGCGGCGGTAATTAATTCCCTGCTGGGGAAAAACGCCGCCGCCTGCTGCTGCGGGCCGCAAACTAATCCTGAAGGCAAAAACAGCGGCGTTTGCTACTGAAAAACAAACCGGAATTTTATATGACCTTCCAGCATCCGGGATTGATTGTCGTGGCGCTATCCTACATTTTCGGCGGATTTTCTTTGCTCATCTTCGCCGTTTTTCTCTGGATGGGAAATCTTAACCTGCTTGACTTCGGATGGAGCGAAAGCGCGGCGCTTACGTTCAATGCCGGCCTATCCCTTGCTTTTTTTCTCCAGCACAGCATCATGGTACGCCAGTCATTCAAGCAGCGCTTATCCAAGCTTTTTCCTGATGCGTATCATGGAGCCGTTTATTCTATTGCCTCGGGTATTTTTTTGTTTATGGTCATTATCTTCTGGCAGGCCACGGCTTTGCTATGGGAGGCGCAAGGATTGACGCGCCTGCTTATGCGCCTGTTTTTTATTCTGCCGATTGCCGGATTTTTCTGGGGAGTTAAATCATTGGTTTTTTTTGATCCCTTCGGCATCCAGGCGGTATTTGAGCGTGAGCGTCACACAAAACATCGCCGGGCAAAATTTGTCGTCAAAGGCCCCTATCGCTGGGTGCGTCATCCTCTGTATTTCTTTCTGCTGATTATGATCTGGTCATGCCCTGATATGAGTGCGGACAGGTTATTGTTCAATATTATGTGGTCAGCTTGGATTGTCATCGGCGCATCTCTTGAGGAACGGGACCTCGCGCGGGAATTCGGCAGCGCCTATCGCGATTATCAAAAAAACGTTCCGATGCTTATCCCGTTTAAATGGCATCCCAAAGTAAAATAAAGATCGCCGGACGCTGATGCTGATACTTCTTGGCGTGAATTTTTAATTCAGATGAAAGCTACTTCCTGTGTCGCCGCGCTCAGGACATAACAGCGTTCAATATTGGAATTAGGATCGGCCGGGACAACGAAAAAACCGGGGCGCCCTGGCTGATAACCGTTGGTGGTGCCGACCATTAATTCCCCGTCTTTGAAAATAACCTTTATCTTACGGCCTACCGGCGCTTTTCCGGAATCAAACTCTTTTTTATCCTTGTAGTCGGGATTGCCTTCATATCCTTTGACAAAAAATATGGCTTTCAAATTTTTCGTGGACAGCTCCATCGGCTTGCTGCCCTGCGGCGCGTCGGCCGGCATGACATGAAAGATATCCTTATTGGGAAAAAAATCACTAGTGACGCCTTTCAATAACTGTCCATCCATATAACGCACGACTATTTTATTCTGCAGCATGGCTTTTCCCCCGGTCTTTGAAAAATTATTGCAAGGTTATTTCAACATCTTGTTATTTTTCGCGCCGTTTTTTAATTTTTTCCGCGAGCAAATACCACCTTTGCACGCCGTTTTCAAGTCGGTAATAATGAATAATGTACGCGAACGATAAAATTAGAAGAAGGACACAAAGAGCAATCGCTGCTATTGAAGTGTTTATAATAGCAAAGCCCAGGGAAAGCAACATGAAAAGGCACACAAAAAGCATGACCAAAAGATGCACCATCCTTTCATGCTGCATCCATTCAATCTGCCGCTGATGACAGGCGCCAAGCTCCTGCAACTCTTTGTCTGTCAATTTTTTCTTAAGCATCTCATTGGTATAGCGTTCGTGCTTCTTCATATATGCGATCATATCTTCTCCTTTTGAAAAAGAGTCAGGCTAAAATATGTTTCATGACCTCCGCCTCTTTTTGCGGCGGCAGAACTTCAAAAAGAGCGATAATATCCTTGGGGATGGAACGCAGTTTTCCTGTCCGGGCATTAACAAAAACCCAGTCCGTTTGTCCTTCAGCCAACACCGCTTTGTCGGACCTGCGCACGACTATATATTTGCGCAAAGAAAGCACGCGCCGCAAATTTGATACCCACGTCAGAACAACAATTTTCTCGCCGGCAAAAGCAGGTAACAAATATGTAATATGGTGCGTGCGCACCACCCAGGTCGCGCCAAGGGCTTTGATCGCGCTGGTGCACCCGAGCATTTCCGCGTGTCGCACCGCGGCATCGAGCATCCAGCGTAAGTATTCCACATTGTTCACATGGCCGTTTTCGTCGATCGTATCGTCTGTTATGGTCAGCTCATAACGAAATATCTGCTTCACGTGGACCACCGCATCCATTTACACGAAAATAAACTTATTTGCTGCTCCAGGTACCGCCGCCGCCGTAACCTTTCCATTCGCCGTTTCCCGATAAGCGTCCGCCGGAAACGCTGAGGTTGCCAACCCACTCGCCCAGCCCGGCAGAACCCTGAGCTTTTATTTCCCCGCTGGCATTTACCGTTCCGGAGATAGTGCCGGAAACAAAACCGGAAAAAGCACCCGATACATTGCCATCCGCGGAAATGCTGACAGAAAATATGCCGTTTACCGCCATGCCGTTGACTTCGCCGCTCCATTCTCCGGAAAAAGCGCCTTTATACACGCTGACATTTCCACTATCGGCCGCGGTGACAGAAACGAAAAACATAAGCACTAAGACAAACATCAAAATGACCAGCCTTATACCACCGGCGCGATATAAGCTGATAATTTCTTTACTCATCATAATTACTCCATTTTAGTAGTCGACTAGTTTTTGTCAAATATCATTAGCCGCATCATAAATCCATTATAAATAAACATGAAGTTTATCGATTCATTTTCTCGCTGCCGCGCGTTTTGCCGGATCCTGTCGGTAATATTCCTTAAGCATGCGGTAAATTTCCGGCGCGTGCTTTTCCATCAAAACCGGCTGATCGAAAAAATGCTCCGTGGCCACGGCAAAAAATTCCGCCTCGTCCGTGGCCCCGTAATCATCCAGAAATGTCGGCTTTCCCTTTTCCAAATCACTTCTGAGTTGCAGGTACTGTCGCGAAAACACTTTTATCCATTCACGATACGCGGCGCGGGCGAAAAGCGGCGGCGTGCCGTCCGCCGCGCCGTCGAGCATATCCAGTTTATGCGCGAACTCATGATAAACAACATTATATCCGAAGCCGGGATGACGTCCGCCGCGCAATACCTCCTCCCATGCCAGAATCAGCGGCCCTTGCCGAAAAGCCTGACCGGCAATGGGATAGGCGGGCTCCAGCGGATGAAGAATTGTTTCAAAAAAACCCGGCTTACGCTGGGGTGGCACAATTTCGGAAGGGTAGACAATTACTGTTTCCACATTCCGGTAATAATTATGCGGCATATTAAGAATCAGCAGGCAGGCCTGCGTGGCAATCGTCACGCGTATTTCATCGTTCATCGTCAATCCCCCCGCGCCTTCCCAATTCTTTTCCGCGATTAATATCTGAACCAGCTTTTGCAGGCGGGCGCGCTCTTTTTCATCAAGCAGCTTATAATGTGCGACATTGCGCCGGATGATTTCCTTCCAGGCGGCGGGAAATGACTGCTGCATGAGTTTTCTGCGGCGGCGTCTGACGATACAGCCAAACATAAAAATTCCTTTAACTTGTGATAAGCCCGAATTTATCATAAAATAAAAAATAGGAACATAGTTCCGTTCAAGCGAGATTGTTTTATTATTTCAAAGAGAAGATATTTCATCGAGGAGGCATTATGAAGAAAAACGGCGGGAAATTACTTCATTTATGTTTTGCCAGGCTGGTTCTTTTCGCTTTGGCTCTCATGATAAATATTCCGGTTGAGGCAGCTCAGCCGGGTGACGCCGCAAAGCTAACGCAGCAATATAACGCCGCTGTTGCGCAAACGCTGCCGTTCCATGACCGTCAGGATTTTGAAGATGCCGCCCGTGGTTTAGTCGCACGGCCGCCCGCCGCTGTTATCCGCGATTCCGCAGGTCGTATCGTCTGGAATATGACTCAATACGATTTTCTCAAAAAAGACGCACCGTATGAGACAATTAATCCCAGCCTGCAGAGACAAGCGGCGCTCAACAACCTGCACGGGCTTTTTAAAGTAAATGACCGTATTTATCAGGTACGCGGTTACGATCTCGCCAACATGGGGATTATCATCAGTGACAAAGGATATATTATAATAGATCCCCTTACATCCACTGATACCGCCCGGGCGGCCATGCAACTTGTACATGATCATTTGGGGAAAAAACCGATCACTGCTGTCATCTATTCCCATAGCCATGGCGATCACTGGTCCGGAGTAAAAGGAATCATTTCTGAACAAGATGTCAAGACGGGCAAAGTTAAGGTGATTGCCCCGGCGGGTTTTATGAAAGATGCGGTGAGTGAAAATGTTTATGCCGGCAACGCGATGATGCGGCGGGCCCAGTACATGTACGGCGCGCTGCTGCCTCGGGGAGCAAAAGGACAGGTGGATGCCGGCCTGGGAAAATCTTTGCCTTCGGCTATATCCAGCAGCCTGATTCCGCCGACCGATACAGTACTAAAGAGCGGCCAGGAAATAACCGTGGATGGTATAAGAATCGTCTTCCAGCTCACCCCGAGTACCGAAGCGCCCGCAAACATGAACTTTCTTTTCCCCGAATTACGAACTCTTTTCATGGCCGATAACTGCGTGGGCACTCTTCACAACCTGCTCACCCCACGGGGTTCTCAGATACGTGACGCTAAAGCCTGGGCCGGCTTTATTTATGAAGCGATAGAATTATTCTCCGATAAATCTGATGTTGTTATCCTCGGGCATACATGGCCCCGCTGGGGAAAAGAAAAAATTGTCAATTTTCTGAACAAACAAGCCGCCGCCTATAAATATATCCATGACCAAACCCTACGCCTGGCGAACCACGGCTATACCATGGCAGAAATTGCCGAGGAAATAAAGCTTCCGGACACATTAGCCAAGGAATGGTTTAATCGCGATTATTACGCCACCGCAGGCTGGAACGCCAAAGCCGTTTATCAGCATTATCTGGGCTGGTTTGACGGCAATCCTGCTAACTTTAATCCCCTGCCTCCGGTTGAGGCGAGCAAAAAATACGTGGAATTCATGGGAGGCGCCGACCAGGTCCTCTCCAAAGCGAGGGAAGCCTATGAAAAAGGTGAATACCGCTGGGTAGCCCAGGTGGTAAACCATGTTGTCTTTGCCGATCCTGAAAACGAGACAGCCCGCCTGCTACAGGCTGATGCCCTGGAACAACTGGGCTATCAGTCCGAATCGGCTGTCTTCAGAAATTTCTACCTCTTCGGAGCACAGGAACTCAGACACGGCGTCAGGAAACCTCGGGAAAAAATGACACCACCACTGGACGTTGTACAAGCGCTTACGGTGGATATGATTTTTGACAGCATGGCGGTGCGCCTGAATGGGCCAAAAGCAGCAGGAAAAGTAATCACGATCAACTGGCATTTTACGGACACAAACGAGCGCTATCTCTTATCTCTGGAAAACTCCGTCCTGAACCACACAGCGGGAAAGCATTCAAGAAATGCCGGCTGTTCAATTGAAATCAGCAGGGACATTTTCAACAAAGTCATCGCCGGTCAAACCACTTTTTCCGCCCGGATTTTGCTGGGCCAAATAAAATATCAGGGAAGCATTAAAAAACTCAGCGAACTGATGGCGCTTTTGGATGACCCCGAACCTTTTTTCAACATTGTCGAACCGTGAATTTCATTATGAAATATAAAATAACAAAGATCATGATCCTGTCCTGCTGAAGCTTCGTCGAAATAATTAGTGTTGTTGCTCCAACCTTTTATCTTCTTGAACTATGTAAGGGTTAACTGTATATTCAACTAAAGTAATTACTCCGCCCAAACGGAAAACTCGCCTAAAGGAGAAGCCTATGGGATTTTCGCTTTTTTTAAATCTGCTGGCATGGAAATTCAAAAAAGCTTTAAAAAAGGACACAGGTTTTAAAAAATTTCTTATGGGACATGAATGCAGGATAGTCATTAAAACCAAGGACGGCAAAAAAGGAAAACGGTTCATTTTTGAAAATGGCGGCTTCACATCAGATAACGCGCTGGACGACTATGACGCGGCGATGATCTGGAGCAACGCGAAAACCGCTTTCAGAAGCATGAAAGAAGGCGAAGACGGCATCAAAAGGGCGCTGCAAAATCACCAGGTCAGCATTGACGGCAAAATCCATTCTTTTACCTGGTTTGGAGCCGCCTTGAAATTTGTCACAACAACCTGAAGCCGCTTAAACTTGCGCGTCATCCGGACACGAGCGATGGAAATGATTGCCTAAATTACAGGGAGGAAAAAGCCATGGGGTATTGGTCACACGAATATTTATTAAGAACATGGGGCGGTCCGATGGTGCAAGCCGAATTTTTAAAGGAGGCCCAGAAACCATTTTTTGTGCCGCGCATATTTTCCGGACTGAATCTTTTTCTGGATAAGGCCGGTTTTCTGCCCGATGTTGTCGACCTGGTGGCAAAAGAGTGTAAAACAAAAAAAGCCTTTTTGGTGACTGATGAATATGCGGTGCGCTTTGCCGGAAAGGTTATGTCCCCTTATGAAAAAAGGCATGGCATCCGGTTTGAAGTATGGAAAGAGGCCAGGCCGGATGCGCCAATTGAAACCGTTAAGGACTGCGCGGAAAAGATGCGGAAATTCGGCCCCGACCTCATTTTTGCTCTCGGCGGCGGATCATCGATAGACACCGCCAAGGGAGCGTGGATTCTGTATGAGCATCCGGACGTTAATGTCGAAATCCTAAGCCCCATTATTCCCCTGAATTTGCGCAATAAAGCCAAGCTGGTGGCTATTCCCACAACAAGCGGAACCGGCTCGGAGGTGTCCGGCGTTGCCGTAATATCTTTCCCCGATGGAGTAAAACTGGGTATTGGCGGGGCGTTGCCGGAGCTTGTTCCCGATTTTGCCCTGCTTGATCCGACTCTGACCGTCGGCATGCCGCCGCAGCTCACCGCGGGCACCGGCGGAGACGCTCTGGCCCATGCGATCGACGGTTTCATGGCTCCGAGATCCGATGAGCTGAATCGGGCCATTTCCCTCCAAACAATAAAAATGATTTTTGAATGGCTACCCAGGGCTTACAGAGACGGAAACGACCTCATGCCCCGAATCAAGATGCAGCAGGCGGCAATGATGGCGGGAATTCCCTTAAGCAATGTCGGCTCGGGAATTTCGCACGCGTTGGGCCATACCATCGGCGGCCTGTACCACATTCATCACGGCGCCATGGTGTTGTTGTTCATCCCCTATGAACTTCAGGTCTATTCAAAAGCGACAGACCGGCATTTGGAAATATGCGACCTGCTGGGCATCAGGGACAACAGTTCCGACAAGAAAAGTCTTTCCAATCTCATCGATAAGATTCGCGGGCTGATGTCCGAGCTTCATCTTGCCTTCAGCCTCAAAGACGCGGGTATTGCCAAAAATGATTTTGAAAAAAATCTTGATTTTATCCTTAATCAGACGCCGACGGATCCGGCCTTCTACTTCGGTTGGTTCGATTTGACGCGCGAGCAGCTAAGAGACGTGTTTATTTGCGCCTATGATGGTAAATTGCTGGATATGGATTCAGACCTGTGGAGGTGATTTTATGAAGGGCTATTTCGGTAAATTTTTGAAGGTAAATCTGACCGACAAAAAAATCGAAGATTTTCCGGTAAGCGACGATACCTTTAAAAAATATGTCGGCGGTTCAACTTTGGCCGCCAGCATTATCTACGACTATGCAAAGCCGGCGATGGACCCGCTGGCTCCGGAAAATCCGCTGGTATTTGCCACGGGGCCTTTTGTCGGCTCCAACATTCCCATGGTCAGCAGGGCGGCCATCTGCGGCATTGCCCCGGGAAACGGACTGTGGGGGGAAGCGACAACGGCGGGCAGCTTTCCGATACGCCTCAAAGGCAGCGGCTATGACGGAATAATTATTATCGGCAGAGCGCCCGCGCCCGTTTATCTGTCGATAAAAGCGGGTAAAGCGGAAATTAAAGACGCTTCTCATCTTTGGGGCAAGGATTCCTATCAGACGCAGGAAATAATCGATCAGGAAGCAGGTGAAAAAACCTCTACCGCCTGTATCGGCACAGCAGGAGAAAAATTAATAAAATATTCAGGCATAATGAACGATGAAGGAAGAACCGCCGGCAGGTGCGGTTTGGGAGCGCTGATGGGCGCAAAAAACCTCAAAGCCGTAACCGTTTCCGGAAATCTGAAAGCAGAAGTTGCCGATAGCAATGCGCTGAAATCCCTGATCGAAGAAGTTCGTGACTGTATCAGAAATTATCCCAACGCCAACGGGTATAAATTATACGGAACGAATATGTATATCGATTTAGGAATGCGCCTGGGCGATGTTCCCACAAAATATTTTACAAAAAGCGTTTTTCCCGTGGAAAAACTTTACGGTCCGGCATTCAGAAAACGCTACACCATGAAAAATTATGCGTGCACCGGCTGCCTCATCGGCTGCGGTAGAGTTATCAAAAACTTCAGCGACGATATCAAAAGAGTTGACGGACCTGAATACGAAACCGTGGCCGCCTTCGGACCACTGTGCATGAATTTTGACATTGATTCCGTGGTCCGGGCCAACCATCTATGCAATGCGCACGGAATTGATACGATATCCGCCGGCGTATCCATCGCCTTTGCTATGTATTTGTATGAAAAAGGTCTTATCACCAAAGAAAAGGCGGGCATGGAAATCAGATGGGGGGATGCGGAAGTTATTCTCAAATTATTGGACAAGATTATTAAGCAGGAAGGCATCGGTATTATATTATCCAAAGGCGTAAAAGAGATGGCGGCGGCCTTCGGAGCAGATCCCGAAGAAGCGGCTCATGTAAAAGGTCTGGAATTTCCTATGCACGATGCGCGCGCTTATCAGGGAGCCGCCCTGTCGTACGCGGTCGGCCCCAGAGGCGCCTGCCACCTGAAAGGCGCTTTTTATCATCTTGACGCGCCGGGAAATGAATCCGCCCTGGAAGTGGGAATAACATTTTCCGACAAAAACAACCCCGCGCAAAAGGGCGCGCTGACGGCAAAAGCGCTCCATTTTTGTGAACTCTACAACAGCTTCACTCTCTGTCAATTTTCACCCATGACTGCCGGAATGATCACGCGCGCGCTTGCGGCGATCACCGGTTATGATTTCGGAACTATGGACCTGCTGACTTTCGGGGAACGCTCCTTAAACCTGAAGCGGGCAATCAACAACAAACTCGGCGTTACCAGAAAAGACGACAACTTGCCGAAAATCGCCCGTCAGGCGCTGAAAGAAGGGGCGACAGCGGGAATGGAGCCGGCAATGGACCTCATGCTGAAAGAGTTTTATGATGTGAGCGGCTGGGACTGGGAAAGCGGCAAGCCAAAAAAAGAAAAACTGCTCGCGTTAGGGCTTGATAAAGCGGCCAGAGATCTTTGGTCGTAAAACAAAAATTAAGAAGCAACTGCTACGGACGATAGGGCCGCTGGTCAAACCCTTGTCGGCGCTCCACAAAGCGGTGTTATTGATTAAGCCGCAATGACTTTTTTATGCGCCAAAAGGCGCGACCAGAATTTTAATATCTTTTGTGCTTTTGCCGGCCAGAACCTCGAAACCTTCTTCCTTTATTTTTTCCAGGGGGATAATGTTTGTAACGACCCTCTCCGGTTGAATCTTGCCGGTTTCAATCCACGCCAGCGCCAGTTGCGGATTGATCGAATTGGTGCCGATCATAGTGGTTTCGCGCGTGACAAAACCCAGCATATGCACCAAAGCCCGTTCGGTAAAAATTCCCTGCACGATGACCTTGCCGCCGAATTTTACCGAAGAAAGACAATCCTTTAAAGTCGCTTCAATACCGACAGCTTCGATGGCCATGTCCACTCCTTTTCCACCCGTCAGCTCTTTAATTTTTGTTGATGTTTTTATTTCCAGAGGATTCCAGGTAAGCGTCGCGCCCAATTGCATTGCCTTGTCGCGGCGGTAATCCAAAAGATCACTCATATAGATATTTTTCACACCGGTGGCTTTGAGCCCCAGAAGAATCATCAATCCCACCGTGCCACAGCCGGCAATTAAAACTGCCTCATTACCTTTTATTTGCGCTTTATCCAGCGCGTAGGCCGCGCCGGACAGGGGCTCGACTACCGCCGCGCGTTTCCAATCCATGTCGGCGGGAATTTTGAGCACTCTTTCCACGGGGCAGTTTATAAATTCGGCAAACGAACCGGGAATAACAGAACACACGCGCTCACCGATAATAAAATCTGTCACTCCTTCTCCCAAGGCAACGATTTCCCCGCAGGCCTCATGGCCAAAAGGACTTTCCGGGAAAGGCCCATGCAGATATTCGTGCAAATCCGATCCGCAGATGCCACAGTATTTTATTTTGATCTTGACTTCTCCCCTGCCCGGATTTACTTCCGGCGCATCCACCACACTGATATCGCGAATGCCGCGGTAAACAACTTTTTTCATAGAAAATTCTTCCTGCTTTTTTTATTTTTTTCGTCCATAAAAAGTTTTTTACTTTTTATATTCAGACAAATAACGTTCCACGGCATGTTCGATGGTCGGGAAAAAATTATCCGCGCCGAACCTGCCGAAAAGACCGTAACACTTGAGCGTATCCTTCACCGGATCTTTCATTTCCGCAAAAAACAGTTCGATGCCGGCGGCATAAAGTTTTTCATCGAGATCTTCCAGCATGTCGGCGGCGGTAATATCCACGTCGGTAATCGGCTCCGCCGTAACCACCACCCACCTGGTCGGCGTCGGCGCCTGCGCCACCGCGCGCAGCACCTGATCGCGGAAAGTTTCCGCGTTGGCAAAAAACAGCGGCGCGTCCCAGCGGAAAAGAACCAGGCCATCAATGAGACGAGCTTCCGGGTAGCGGGATATGTCATGATAACTTTTCAACCCGTCCACATGACCCAGGACGGCGTTATAGGGTTTCCATGCCCGCCAGATAAAAGCAAAAAGCGCCAGCCCCACGGCGATAAAAATACCTTTGATGACGCCGAGCAGCACCACGCCCAGAAAGCAAATAACAGATAAAGCAAACTCATCGCGGCGTAATCTGTAAAGACGCGCCATGCCCTTGATCTCCACCAGTCCAACGCAGGCAAAGATAACGATGGCGCCCAGCGCGGCCTGCGGAAGATTTTTCAAAAGAGACGGGGCAAAGATCAGCAGGACAGCGATGCTTAGCGCTCCAACCAAGCCGGTAATCTGCGTTTTGGCTCCGGCAGACTGCGCCACCGGCGTGCGCGAAGCGCTGCTGGTTACGGGAAATCCCTGAAAAAATCCGGTGGCGATATTAGCCGCGCCCAAAGCGATACTTTCCTGATTACTGTCCACTTCATAGCCGGCGCGCAAGGCAAAGGCGCGCGACAGCGTGCTCATGTCGGCAAAAGCAACCAGCGCTATCGCCACCGCACCGGCAAATAGATAACCAAACTCAGAAAAAGAAATTTCCGGAATTTGAAACGAAGGCAGGCCTTGCGGCAGAGAACCGACCACCGCGATGTCCGCTTTGACGGAAAGATCAAAAAAGCCAACGATGATTGTCGCTGTTGCTACAGCAAGCAAAATACCCGGGATACGCGAAAACCAGCGACGACAAACAAAAATGATAGTCAGACAGGAAAATCCAATAGTCAGGGCCGTCCAGTTTATTTGTCCGTTTATAACACCTTGAATCAAATTCCTGGTTTCTTCCAAAAAGGAATTGCCGCTCACGGAAAATCCAAAAACTTTGGGCAGCTGTCCAATAATAACCGTCAGGGCGATGCCGTTTAGATAGCCGTAACGAATCGGCTTGGACAGAAGTTCGGTAATAAAACCGAAACGGGCCATTCCGGCCGCGACGCACAAGAAGCCCGTAAGAACAGCCAGCATTCCCGCCAGCGCCACGGCCTTGCTTTCATCACCCGCGGCCAGCGGCAAAATAGTCGCGGCAATCAACGCGGCCAGCGCTGAATCAGGCCCCAATATCATAATCCGGCTCGGCCCGAATAAAGCGTAAGCGATGAGCGGAACAATCGTGGCGTATAAACCATATATCGCCGGCAGACCCGCGGCCTGCGCATAACCCATCCCCACCGGCACCAGCATTGCCGTGAGCACCAATCCCGCGGCAATATCCCGCGGCAGCCAGGATAGTCTGTAAGCGCGCAAAACGGCGAGGAAAGGAAGCCAGCGGTATAAACCACGCGGGGGCTCTTCCCGAGAAAATGGATTAATGGTGGGCACTGGTGTATTTTCCAAAATAATCCCTAACAGATAGGATAGTGCCCCTTAATAATCGCACGTAGTTATTTTTACAACTTATTTTTGTTAAAGATATTTTAACCATTTATGGCCCGACCTCCGGCCTTCAGCCTTAAGTCTTTGGTCTTTTAAAAACTTGAACTGTCAACACATTATTAGTATATATTCTTCATAAAGGAGTACACGGGTCATGGCCAGAGTAGAATTAAACACCCCGGCGCCTGATTTCACCCTCAACGACTTTACCGGCAAAAGTATTTCTCTCGCCGATTTTCGAGGCAACAAGAATGTTCTGGTGGTTTTCAACCGTGGATTTTTCTGACCTTTCTGCCGCGCGCACATGGCGCAGTTGCGCCGCGATTTTGAAAAATTTGTGAAGCTGGACACCCAAATCATTGTGGCCGGCCCGGAAAAAGCAGACGCCTTCCGCGATTACTGGGCCAAAGAAAAACTGCCCTTCATAGGCCTGCCCGATCCCGAGCACAAGGTTTTGAAATTATACGGCCAGGAAGTTAAACTTTTTAAACTCGGCAGATTGCCTGCGCAGATGCTGATTGACAAAAAAGGATATGTCCGGTTCGTGCACTATGGTCATTCCATGTCTGACATTCCTGCAAATGAGGAACTTATCAACTTGATTGAAGCATTAGGTTAACACCAGATAATTGACATGACATTCCGTTTTAATGATAGTATAAAGGCATTAATAGAAAATTAAGTTTGCCGCGTACCCGCTTTTGTGGCGCAGGGAGGTGTTTTTATATGGAAGAAATAAAAAACGTCGTGTCCAAAGGCACCATAAAAGGAAAATTCAAGGGTTTCAAAAACAGCTATACTATTTTCGAATTCAACGACGGACAAAAATGGCGGCAAAGCGAAGTCAAATTCGTAAATTACTTTGCCGTTAATCCGGAAGTGGAAGTCTTTCAAAAAGACGGAAAATATTACTTACAGGTAAAAGGCCTGGAACAAACTGTGGAAGTCCGAAGAATAAAGTAAAAAAGGAGATAAGAATGAAGGCGGCTGTCCTGTGCGGAGAAAAAGATATCAGGGTGCAAAATATTCCCGAACCGGTTTGTCAACCGCATGGCGTAATCGTCAAGGTAAAATTTTGCGGCGTCTGCGGCTCCGATTTGCATGTTTATAAAAAAGATGAGGGTAAAGGTACAATCTTCGGGCACGAGTTCAGCGGCGATATCGTTGAAGTGGGCTCCGGCGTGAAAGATATAAAACCAGGCATGCGCGTTACCGCCGTGGGATTTTCTCCCTGCGGTAAATGCTACTGGTGTCAGCAGGGTAAATCGCACCGCTGTTCGGATATGGCCCTTCTGGGCTATCAGCTCCCCGGCGCGATGGCGGAATATGTGCACGTCCCCTTTGCCACGCTGGGACGCAATGTCTTTCCCCTACCGCAAGAACTATCTTATGAAGACGGGGCCTCGGTAGAGCCTCTTTCCATTTCCTACTTTTCCGTCAACCGCGCTCAACCCAAGGAAAACGAAATCATTGCCGTTATCGGATTGGGGGTAATCGGCCTTTACTCTATTCAAGTGCTCAAATCCATGGGCGTGGCGAAGATTTTTGCCAGCGGCAGAAGACCTTCGCGCCTGGCCGCCGCGAAAACCTACGGCGCGGATCTGGTAATAGACTCGGCAAAAGAAAACGCGGCTAAAATAATTATGGAAGCAACAGGAAATCTCGGCGTAAACACCGTTGTGGAATGCGCGGGCAAGCAGGAAACGTTCGATCAGTCCATTGCGATCACGCGCGGCGGGGGTAAAGTAATGCTCGTGGGCGTTTATGAAGAACCACTCTTATGGGATCCGATATCGGTGCTGAGCAAAAATTTGACGCTTATCGGCTGCCTGGGCGGAAATTTCCCGGCGGCGATAGAGTTGCTCAAAAGCGGCAAGGCAAAAACGAAAGATATGATTACCCACGTTTTTCCGTTGGAGGAAACCGCCGCTGCTTTTCGGGCGCAGCTTGCCGACCCGACAGCCATAAAAGTCATGATTAAACCATAGAAAAAGGATTCGTCTCCATGCAGTTTGTCTTCGCGCACAACAATATAAATGTTCTGAATCTGGAAAAAAGTCTGGATTTTTATAAAGAGGCGCTGCGGCTTACTGAAGTAAAACGTTATGAGGCGCCGGATAAAAGCTTCATTATTGTTTTTCTCTCTGACGGCAAGACGCCGCATCAACTGGAACTCACCTGGCTGGCTGACAGAAATGAACCATACAACCTGGGCGATAATGAGTTTCATCTGGCTTTCAAGGTCGATAATTTTAGCGCCGCGCACGCTCTGCACGAAAAGATGGGCTGCATCTGTTTTGAAAATAAAGCGATGGGAATCTATTTTATCAACGATCCTGACGGCTATTGGGTGGAAATCATCCCGCAAAGAAGATGAGCGATATTTTTTTTAAAAAAAATAAAAGGAGGAAAAGAAATGAAAAAATTATTTTATGCAACGGCGCTTCTGATCCTTTTGTTTGCCGCGCCAGCATCCATAGCGCAGGTAAGTGTTCGTATTAATATCCCTCTGCCCCCGCCCATTGTTTTCCCCGCGCCGCCACATGTGGTGATCATCCCGGAAACGGATGTTTATGTTGTTCCTGACATACAAGACGAAATATATTTCGTCGGCGGCTGGTGGTGGCGCCCGTGGCAGGGGCGCTGGTACCGCTCGCGGTATTATGACCGCGGCTGGGTGGTTAACAGCTTCCCCCCGCCTTTCTATAAAACAGTCCCTCCGGGCTGGAGAAATGATTATAGAGACCGCCGCTGGAGAGGATACTCCTGGCAATATGAAAAAATACCTCATGACCGGCTGCATAAAAACTGGAGGTCCTGGCACCACAATAGATATTGGGAAAGAGAAAGGTCATGGAATGTGCAGGGCATGCCGCGGAAACAATACCGCGATTCTAAACCGCAACCCAGGTCCTCTCAGCGTCCGGGTGATTACAGAGGACCCGGCAAGCAGGGCAAAAAAGGCCGCTAAAAACAGAAACCGGGAGCAGTTCACGAAAAAAGTGGCTGCATTATCTTTTCGGGGTGCGGCCACTTTACCTAACTCAAGGAGAAACCAATAATGAAAAATAAAAGAGGGCTGTCCAAATTGACCCTCCTGATACTTGTTGCTCTAATCATTGCCGCCGTTTATTTCTGGATTAAATATTTTTCCGAACCGCTGACCACGGTTGTCACCGGCGGAGCCGAACAGTCCCTGCCGGCGCTGGACACGGCCAAAAAAGTGAGCGAACAGGCAAGTAAAGCTGTGCGGACCGCAGATGAGGCAACAAAAAAACTCAATGAGGATATGGAAAAATAACTATTGATTTAATTGACGCACGCAATGACATAACTTCAAGATTATAGGCAGTAGGAGAAAGGGGATAAAAAAATGAAACGATTGCTTTTTATATTTATTATTTTCGTTTTCAGTTTATTTTCAATTACTTCATTTGCCGCCGGCCCTGCTTACAATTGGACTGGATTCTACATGGGTTTGCATGGGTTCTATGGCGCCGGCGACGACGACGAATGGGATGATTACGAAAGCGGCAATTCTGGCACTAGTTGGCGGTATGTTGGCACCCCCCTTCGCGCCGACCATGATATCGACGGCTGGATGGGCGGAGCTTTCCTCGGATATAATTATCAGTTTCCCTTTAATCTGGTCGTGGGTGTTGAGACAGATGTAAACGTAGGAAAAATCTCCGGATCAGGGCGAGCTCCGGATGATCCTACCATAACGGTAAATACCAATATGTCCTGGGTGGGCTCTACGCGCTTCCGCATCGGTTACGCTATCTATCGATTTCTACCCTACCTGGCCATGGGCGTAACCTACGGCGAGGCTGATATATACGAAAAAGTTGGCACAATAAAATATGGTGAAAAAAATACCTATTTCGGCTGGAGCCCCGCGCTTGGTCTGGAATTTATGATAATAAAAAATCTCATCGCCCGCGCTGAATTCGCATACTATTCTTTCGGCACAAACAGATCAGAGGTTGACCCTGAAGCACCAGGCACAGGAGAGGTTGACACCAAAATAAGGTTCGGCGCCTTTAAATTAGGTTTGTGCTGGAAATTTTAATTTAAAAACCGAAAATATTTTCCTTGACAAACATTTTTTGTTTGTCTATATCAGGCACAATTAAAGGACAGGTTTTTATTGATGGACAGAAAACTCAATGCGACGAACAACTTTTACGGCTATTGGTTTTATTACTATTTCGCATTGGTCTGCCCATCGCGCGAGGACTAGTTAAGGTAACATAACCAAAAACAGCCATGGGTGGATCAAAAAAAGCCGCCCATGGCTTTCTTGTTTTTAGAGGCTGTGGCGGCAAAAACGTCATGGCCTTTTTTATTTAAGGAAGGAGAATTTATGATTATCGTCATGAAAAACCAGGCAACAGACAAACAAATTGATGAAGTGATACGCTGGATTGAATCGCTCGGATTTAAGGCGCATCCCTCACGGGGCGTTGAGCGCACGATCATCGGCGTGATCGGCGACGAGCGGGAAAAAGAAGGCCTCAAACAGGCCGAATTTCTCGAAGGCGTGGAAAAAACCATTCCCATTTTGAAACCGTACAAGCTGGCCAGCCGCGAATCGCATCAGGGCAACACGGTAATTTCTGTGGGCGCGGTGAAAATAGGTGGGCCGGAATTTGTGGTGATGGCCGGACCCTGCGCGGTGGAAAGCGAAGAGCAACTGCTGGAATCCGCCTATATCGCCAAAAAAGGCGGCGCGCAGATTCTGCGCGGCGGAGCCTACAAGCCGCGCACTTCACCCTACAGCTTCCAGGGCATGGAAGAGGAAGGTCTCAAGCTGCTGGATCAGGTGCGCTTAAAAACAGGCATACCGGTGGTTACAGAAGTGGTCAACGCTGCCGATGTCGATCTCGTGGAATCCTACGCTGATATTCTTCAGATCGGCGCGCGTAACGTGCAGAACTTCCCTCTGCTTAAAGCCGTGGGGCGTTCGCGCAAGCCTGTGCTTCTTAAGCGCGGCATGATGACGACGATTGAAGAATTGCTGATGTCGGCGGAATACATTCTGGCCGCGGGCAATCCCCATGTCATGCTTTGTGAACGCGGCATCAGAACATTTGAAACAGCCACCAGAAACACTCTGGACATCAGCGCGGTGCCTGTTTTAAAAAACCTGACGCATCTGCCGGTGATTGTTGACCCCAGCCACGCGGCGGGACAGTGGAAATACGTCGTCCCGCTGGCGCGCGCCGCGGTCGCGGTAGGCGCGGACGGGCTTTTGGTGGAAATGCATCCCGAACCGGAAAAAGCGGTCTGTGATGGAGCGCAGTCGCTCAAACCAGAAAAATTCTACCAAATGATGGATGAAATCAGGACGCTTTCCGCGGCCATCAGACATTGAGAAAACGGAGCAGCATCATGAGGTCAATAAAAGTAAACCTTGATAAAAAATATTCATCATCCTACGAAATTCGCATCGGGCGCGGCATCCTTGACAGAATCGCTCTTTTGATTGCCAAAAACCACAAAGCGGGCAGATATGTCATTATCACGGACGACAATGTGGCTCGTCTTCACGGCGGGAACTTTCTTGCCTTATTAAAAAATATCGGCCTTGCTGCCGACCTCGTCGATTTTCCCGCGGGGGAGGGCTCCAAAAACATCGGCACTATTATCGATCTCGCGGATAAACTCCTGAAACTCGGCGCCGACAGAAGCACCTGTCTCATTGCGCTGGGGGGCGGCGTGGCAGGAGATATGGCGGGCTTTATCGCTTCCGTTTACATGCGCGGCGTTCCTTATCTGCAGATCCCGACGACGCTTGTAGCGCAGGTAGACAGCGCCATCGGCGGCAAAACAGCCATCGATTTGACCGCGGGAAAAAATCTTTTAGGAACGTTTTACCAGCCGGCCGCGGTATTCGCGGATCTGAATTTTCTGGACACCCTGCCGGCGAAGGAATTTGAAAATGGCCTGGCAGAAATCATCAAATACGCGATTATCGATGATGAAAAAATGTTTGTCCTGCTCGAAGAAAACATAGAAGCAGTGCGACAAAAAGAATCCACCCTGCTCATCAAGATTATCGAAAACTGCTGCCGGATCAAAAAATCCATTGTGGAAATAGACGAGCGTGAACAGGGGCTCAGGCGCATACTCAATTACGGGCACACGCTAGGACACGCGCTGGAGGCGGTTTCCGCTTATAAATTGACGCATGGCGCAGGCGTGGCGCTGGGCATGATCGCCGCCGCGCGTATTTCCTTCAAAATGAAATATCTCCATGAAGGAGAAGCAAAGCGCATTGAGGAACTCATCCGCCTGGCCAATCTCCCCACAAAAATACCGGCTTCTTTGCCCACGGAGGAAATCATCACGCGCCTGCAGATGGATAAGAAAAAAAGAGGTGACACAATTCACTTTGTCCTGTTAAAGAAAATCGGCATGCCGTTTATCAACGGCGGCGTCGAAAAGAAACTTATCGGCGAAGTAGTTGAGGAGATGAAAAATGACGCATGAGCGGCTGGAAACCCTGAGAACAAAAATGAAGGAGAAAGACCGGGAAATAATACGGCTCTTGAATGAACGCGCCCAGATATCAGTGGAAATAGGTAAAGTTAAGGGAGAGGACGGTATCGATGTGTATGACCCGGCGCAGGAAGCAAGGGTGCACGGCTATCTGCGGGAGTTGAACCAAGGCCCCCTGCCCGGCAAATCCGTCACCTCCATCTTCCGCGAAATAATTTCCGCCTCGCGTGGTCTGCAAAAACCGACAACCGTCGCCTTTCTGGGCCCGGAAGCATCCTTTTCCCATCTGGCCGCGCAAACTCATTTCGGCGCAACCAGCCGCTTTTTTCCACAGACCGGCATCGCGCGTGTGTTTGACGAAGTGGAAAAAGAAGCGATCGACTGGGGGGTCGTCCCCGTGGAAAACTCACTGGAGGGTTCGGTAAATGTCACTTTGGACAGATTAATAATTACCCCTTTGAAAATTCGCGCCGAAATTTATCTGCGCATCAGTCAGTGTCTGCTAACGTCTGCGGAAAACATTGCGCAAATCAAAAAAGTGCATTCCCACCCGCACGCGCTGGCCCAGTGCCAGGTCTGGCTCAAAACCAATCTGCCTAATTGCGTGCTCACCGAGGCGGACAGCACCGCGGCAGCCGCGCAGGCGGTACGCGGTAAAAATGATGAAGCCGCGATCGGCAGCGCGCTGGCCGCGCATATTTACGGGCTGAATATACTGGCGGAAGGGATTGAAGACAACTCCTCCAACATGACACGTTTTTTGGTAATCGGCCGGGGGAAAAGCGAACCCACCGGCATCGACAAAACATCGTTGATTTTTGCCACGCCTGATTCTCCGGGATCGCTGCACCGCGCCCTGGCCTCTTTCGCCAGCCGCAGTATTAACCTGGCAAAAATCGAATCACATCCGGTTAAGGACCGGCTCTGGGAATATCTGTTTTTTGTGGACATGATCGGACATGTCGATGACAAACAAATAAGCGCGTGCCTCACGGAACTCAAAGAAAAGACGACGCTGCTCAAAATTCTAGGATCGTATCCGAAAGCCCGGGGTAGATTATGATTTGTATTCCCATTACTTCCGCAACCAACAGGCAAGCCTTGCACGCCGTGCAACATGGCTGCCGCGCGGCTGACTGCCTTGAGCTGAGAATGGATTTAATCAAAGGCGGCAACCTGCGCGGGTTAATGGATACCGCCCGCCGCTTCGCGCCGCGCGTAAAAATCATCGTCACCTGCCGGAAAAAAGAGGAGGCGCTGGCCGCGCGAAAAACCCCTAAAATAGGGCGCCAAAAAACAAAAAAAGAAAAATTAAATATATTGCAGGAAGCCGTGAAATTGGGCGCTGATTTCATCGACATTGAACTGGCCGAAGGGAAAAAAGCCATCAATCAGCTAAAAAATTTGTGCGCGCGGCACGGCAGCAAAACAAAAATAATTGTTTCATATCATGATATAAAAGGAACCCCTTCTTTGAAAAGATTAAAGGAAATCTATCAGCGCTGCGCCCAAGAAAAGCCGGCAGTGATTAAAATTGTAACATTTGCCAACAAGCAAGAAGACAATCTTCGAGTGCTCGCGCTCATCCCCCACGCGCGCCAACGCGCGCAAAACATAATTGCTTTATGTATGGGACAAAAAGGGCTAATCAGCAGAATTGCCGGCCCCGCTTTGGGAAATTATCTGGGCTTTGCCGCCCTCACCCCGCAGGGCAAATCCGCGCCGGGACAATTAACCGTTGCCGATATGAACTTGCTGAAAAAAATATTCGGCGAAAAAAAGGTGGCGACGACGGCAAAATTACCAGCCACCGTGCCGCAAAATTTTCTTTTGCTGGGCAACCCGGTGGCCCACAGCCTTTCCCCCTTGATGCACAACGCCGCCCTGAAAGAAATGGGCATGAATGATACTTACAGCGCCTGCGGCGTCCAGGATTTGAGCGAGGCGCTGCGCGCCATGAAAGCGATGAATATTCGCGGCGCCAGCGTTACCATCCCCTTTAAGGTTGAGGTAATGCAGCACCTTGACGAAATCAAAGATGACGCTCTTGAGATCGGCGCGGTAAATACGATCATCAACGACAAGGGGAAACTCACCGGCGCCAATACCGATTGGCTGGGCATTGTGACGGCTATTGGAGAAACTACGCCCATAAAAGGCAAAGCTTTTGTGATTGTCGGCGCGGGAGGAACGGCGCGAGCAGCGGTTCATGGAATCCGGAAAGAAGGCGGCCTGCCTGTTTTGGTCAACCGCACGGCGTCCAAAGCGAAAACTATCGCCCGGCAATTCGGTTGCCCTTTCTATTCGCTTGCTGAAATCGCCAAGATTCAGGCTGATTGTCTGATCAATACCACATCCGTCGGTATGTATCCCGGCATTGAATCGTCACCTGTGCCGGAAAAGGTGCTAAAAAACTATAAATATGTTATGGATGTCATCTACAATCCTTTGCAGACAAAATTACTAAAAGATGCCGCGGCGCGAGGCTGCCGGGTGATTTCCGGCGTGGACATGTTTATCCACCAGGGAGCAGCGCAGCTTAAGCTTTGGACAAAAAAAGAACCGCCTGTGGGATTAATGAAAAAAATTGTTTTAGAAAGGCTTACGGCTATTGAGCAACAATGATACAACTATTAAAGCGCCGCCAAAAATTGTGCGCGTCCCCGGCTCCAAAAGCCTTACACAGCGCGCGCTTATCGCCGCGGCGCTCGCACGCGATAACTCCTTTATCGCCAATCCTTTAATTTCTGAGGACACAAATTATTTGCTGGAAGGGCTGCGCCTGCTGGGGGCGCAGATTGTTTCCGTCTCCGGCGGTTTTTATGTAAACGGCACGGCGGGAAAACTGGCAAATACCGGCCAACAAATTTTTCTGGGCAACAACGGCACGGCCCTGCGTTTTCTTACGGCGTTGGTCTGCCTGGGCGAAGGCCGCTATATTTTAACGGGCGAAAAGCGCCTCTGTGAGCGGCCGGTGGGAGCGCTGGTGGAAGCGTTGCAAAAAATGGGGGTGGAAATAACCTGTACCAATAATTGCCCGCCGGTGACTGTTGATGCCCATGGTCTTGCGGGCGGCAAAATCACCCTTAAGGATGTGGAAAGCTCCCAGTATGTGTCCGCGCTGCTTCTTTGCGCGCCTTATACAAGGAAGGGCATCGAACTCACTTTGCGCGGCCGTGTGTCTTCCTTGCCCTATATCGATTTGACCCTGGAGGTAATGCGGGAATTCGGCATTAAAATAGAGCGGCAAAAAAGCAAATATATCGTACAAGGCGGAAAATGCTATCAGGGACGCGAATACCGCGTGGAGGGAGACGCCTCCAGCGCCTCCTACTTTTTTCTGGCGGCGGCGCTTCTGCAACGTCCGATCCGTGTCCTGGGAATTAACCGTCTTAGCTGCCAGGGCGATATCCGCCTGCTGGAGATTCTGGAAAAACTTGGCTGCCATGTCCAGTCGCAGGAAGACTGGGTGGAAGTTACGGGAAACACTCTCGCTCATGGTGATTTTACTTTTGATCTGAACGATATGCCGGATATGGTCCCCACGCTGGCGGTGCTGGCCGCTTTTCGCCGCGGCAAGACAACCATAACGAATGTGGAACATTTAAGAATAAAAGAAAGCAACCGCCTGGCGGCGATGGCCGCGGAATTAAACCGCGCGGGCATCAAAACCAAAGAAACAGCCGACGGCCTGATCATCAGCGGCGGCCAGATGAAGGCGGCGGATATCCAGACATATAACGACCACCGTATCGCGATGAGTTTCGCCGTCGCGTCGCTTGCCGCGCCCGGGATTGAAATTGCCGACAAAAAATGCGTGGATAAATCATTCCCTGAATTCTGGGAGGAACTGGCAAAAATATGAATGTGGTGCTGATCGGCTACCGCGCTACGGGAAAATCGACGGTGGGCAGGCATCTGGCATTTAAGCTCAGCCTGCCGTTTTTTGACACCGACGCACTGGTAGAAAAAAGACTGAAAACGACCATCGCGGAAATCGTGGCTGCGCATGGCTGGGATTTTTTCCGCGCCCGGGAAAAAGAAGCCGTGCAATCGCTGGAGAATCAGCCGGCGTGCGTGATTTCCACAGGCGGAGGCGTGGTGCTGGACAGTGAAAATGTTGCCTCTCTGAAAAAAAACGGGTTTCTTGTGTGGCTTAACGCGCCGCTTAATGACATCGTTGCCAGGTTAAACAACAAAAGACCGGGAACGGTAATCCGCCCGCAATTTACGGATTGGAATATCGTGGAAGAAACCATCAAGATAGTCAATGAACGGTACCCTCTTTACGAGCAGGCGGCGGATTTCACGGTGGAAACGGCAAACAAAAGCATCGTCGGGGTAGGAGAAGAAATTTATCGTCATCTGGTGGAATCAGGCAAACTCATCGACATTATGAAGAGAAAGAAAAATGTCTGATATCCGACGCGAAAACATTTGAAGATGATTTTACAGGAGACATTATGTCCGGAAATACCATTGGCAGTGTTTTTCGGGTTACCACGTGGGGGGAATCGCACGGCGCGGGACTGGGCGCTGTTGTGGACGGCTGCCCGCCAGGCGTTACGCTGGCGCAGGCGGATATTCAGGCGGCGCTCGACAGAAGACGGCCGTCAAATGTAATTTCTTCCACTAAAAGAAAAGAGACGGACAAAGTGGAGATTCTCTCCGGAGTTTTCGAAGGCAAAACCACCGGCACGCCGATCTCTCTTCTGATTAGAAACACCGATGCTGATTCGTCCGCGTATCATAAGCTAAAAGACGTTTTCCGCCCCGGACAGGGTGATTTTACCTACTGGGAAAAATACGGGCGGCGCGACTGGCGCGGCGGCGGGCGGGCCTCCGGCCGGGAAACGGTGGCACGCGTGGCCGCGGGAGCGGTCGCCCAAAAAGTTATCACGCGTGCCGGAATGGAAGTGCTGGCCTACACTGTGGCCATCGGCGACATCGAAATTGACCGGAAAAACATTCCCGTAGGCAGGCAATTATTGCGGCAAACACGCGCCAGCGCGCTTTTTTGCCCTGACAAAAAAGCCGCAATCGCCATGGAAGAAAAACTTGCCGCGGCGCGCCAAGACGGCGATTCATTAGGCGGCGTGGTGGAAATCATCGCGCGCCATGTTCCAGCGGGACTGGGCGAGCCGGTTTTTGATAAGATGGACGCAGATCTGGCCAAGGCGCTGATGAGCATCGGCACCGTTAAGGCCGTGGAAGTGGGCGATGGCTGCGCGGTCAGCAAAAAATCTGGTTCACAAGTCAACGATCTGATGAATAAAAAAGGGTTTCAGAGCAATCATGCCGGCGGGATTCTCGCGGGAATAACCACGGGGCAAGACATTGTTTTGCGGGCTTACTGCAAACCGATACCTTCCATCTCCCAGGCGCAAAAAACGGTTGATATCCGGGGAAAAGAAAAAACCATCACGATCACCGGCCGGCATGATGTTTGTGTGATTCCCAGAATCGTGCCGGTGTGCGAAGCGATGGTCTGCATCGTGCTGGCCGATCATTTACTCAGACAAAGGGCAATCTCGAATGGATAATGTTTCGGTCGGCATCATCGGCGGCACGCGCGGTATGGGAAGCTGGCTGGCCGCTTTACTGCAGAAAGAAAATTACACTGTGCACATCTGCGGCCGCAAAACACCGCTGGGCGCAAAAGACATAGCCGGACTTTGCGATGTTGTTGTCGTGGCCGTCCCGATTGCCGCCACCGAAAAAGTCATCAGGGAAGTCGGGCCCCTTTTGGATAAAAGAAAACTCCTGATGGATTTGACCTCGCTCAAAAAAAAGCCGGTGGAGTGGATGCTGGCAAGCACCAGCGCGGAAGTAGTTGGCTGCCATCCGCTTTTTGGCCCTACCATGCCGGATTTTTCCGGACAAAATATCATTTTGTGCCCGGCGCGCGGCACGAAATGGCTTGCCTGGATTAAAGATCTTTTCCAGAAAAATAGCTATCACGTTTTTGAAACTGATCCCGCGCACCATGATAAAATGATGGCCGTCGTGCAGGTACTCAATCATCTGCACACGATTTCTCTAGGCATGACTATTGCCGCGACACAAACAGCGCCGGAAGAACTGGACAGATTTTCCACGCCTTTGCTACGGACAAAAATGGAAATCGTCAAAAAGGTTTTTGCCGAAAGCCCCGAGCTTTACGCCGATATCATCACGCGCAATCACGACACCGCCAAAATAATCGCGCTTTACGAAAAAACACTGGCCGATATCCGCGCGCTGGCCCAATCCGGTGACGCGGCAAAACTAAAAGAAGCGCTGGAAAAAACTGCCAAAAAATTATTTTCCTAAAAGCATGCCAAAGCATCGTCTGTAATCACTTCATAAACTTTTCTACCCTCTTCTTTTTCCTTTTGCTTTTAGGCCAAGTTGATGTATTTTAGACAAAACAAAAACGTCAATCACCGAAAGGGCCATACGGAACATGGAAGTACGGATCAATAAAATCGCGGAGCTGATCGTTACGTCAAAAAAAATCGTTATTTTTACCGGCGCGGGTATAAGCACAGAATCAGGCATACCGGATTTTCGCGGCCCGCAGGGCTTGTGGACAAAAGTAGATCCCGATGATTTCACCATTGATAAATTTTTGCGTTCGGAAGATACGCGCCGCCGCATGTGGCAAAACCTCAAAGACGGCGGGCTCATGTCCGATGTCCAACCAAACCGCGCGCATTACGCGGTGGCCGAGCTGGAAAAAATCGGCAAATTAAGCTGTGTGATAACACAGAACGTGGACAACCTGCATCAGAAAGCCGGCAACAGCCCACACCTGGTTTATGAACTGCACGGCAACCTGCAACGAATCGTCTGCATGCAATGCCACAAGCGTTATCCGATAGACATCGTCAAGGAACAGTCTCTTTCTTCGGATTACACATTGAGCTGCGCTTCCTGCAAGGGACTCCTCAAGCCGGATGTTGTCCTGTTCGGCGAAATGCTGCCCCAGGATGTGCTGGCGCGCGCCACGCAGGAAGCAAACAGCTGTGACTTTCTCATGGTGATCGGCTCATCTTTGTTTGTTTATCCGGCAGCCTATCTTCCGCTTTACGCCAAAAGAGCCGGCGCGAAAATCGCCATCATCAACATGGGAGAAACGCAGCAGGACGGCATTGCCGATGTGCGCGTTGACGCGCCCGCGGGAGAAGTCATGTCAAAAATTTTAGAAAGGGTAAAAGCTATCAGCATGTAGGCTGTCGGGACATTTTGCTAAACGCTTCGTGTCCATGCACCTTGTCCTTCAGCCTAGAGCCTAGAGCCCTCTTTTTATGTGCCTGATCATTTTCGCCTGCGATACTCACCCCTCATACAAGCTCGTTTTGGCGGCCAACCGCGATGAATTTTACGAACGCCCAGCCGCCCCCGCTGATTTTTGGAAGGATCATCCAGAAGTGCTCGCAGGCCGTGATTTAAAGGAAAAAGGCTCCTGGCTGGGCATCACCCGCGCAGGAAAATTCGCCGCCATCACCAATTACCGCGACCCGTCCTCTTTTATGTTTGACGCCAAATCCCGCGGCAAACTGGTTAAAGATTTTTTATGCGGCAAAAAAAGCGCGGAAAAATTCCTGGATAAAATCTCCCCTCAAGGCGCAAAATATAACGGCTACAATTTAATTCTTCAGGATACTGGCGGATTTTATTATTATTCCAACCGCGGCGGGAATAAACAAAAAATAGAGACGGGGATTCACGGTCTGAGCAATCATCTGCTCGATACGCCCTGGCCCAAGGTCACCCGAGGGAAAAAACTGATGAAGGAAGCCCTGAAATATAAGGGATCAGCGCTGGAAGATAAGCTTTTCGAGCTTTTAGCAAATCGGCGTTATCCGCCGCCGGAAAAACTCCCGGCAACCGGCGTCGGCAAGGACTGGGAAAGAGTCCTTTCGCCTGTTTTCATCAAAAGCCCGCATTACGGCACACGCTCTTCCACCGTGTTGCTCGTTGGAAAAAACCGGCGCGTGACTTTTGTCGAAAAAGTATTTGATGGCGGAGATGAGCCGTGGCTCGTCAGCCGCTTTAATTTTACTCTGGATAAACCATGAACGAACAAAACAGTAATTCCTATCCCACCAAACCGATTATTGGTGTCGGGGCGATAGTGCAAAAAGGCGGAAAAGTATTATTGGTAAAACGCGGCGTGGAACCAAGCTTGGGGCTTTGGGCGGTTCCGGGCGGCACGCTGAAACTGGGCGAATCAATGCGCCACTGCGCCGAACGAGAATTGTTTGAAGAAACAGGCGTTACTGCCCAAGCCGGAGAGTGTGTTTACACTTTTGATTTTGTGGAACGCGACGCGCAGGGAAAAATTAAATATCATTTTGTAGTTGTTGATTTTGCCGCCAAGTATATTTCGGGAGAGCCGCAGGGCGCGGATGACGCGCTGGAGGCGCGCTGGTTTGCGCCAGGGGAACTGAAAAATATTGCCGTTTCCAAAAATACACTGGCGGCGCTGCGTTATATAGGGTTTTTAACTTGAAATCCAAGAATTGTACCGACTGCACGCTTACCCCGTGTATGCGGGGCCGGCATGACAATGATTGGGAAAAGGAGGCCTAAATGAAAGTTATTTACTCTGAAGATTTTAATGATGTTTACGCTTCCGACCCCGCCGCGGCTGCCGGCAGAATCAGAGCTGTGGAACTGGCCATTAAGGGCAGAGTAACGTTTGTCGAACCTAAGCCGGCAACAAAAGAGGATATCCTGCGCGTGCACACGCCGGAACATGTAAAATCCGTGGAGCGCGAAGGCGTCTATGAAATCGCGGCGCTGGCCGCGGGCGGCGCAATCAGGGCCGCTGAAATCGGCCTGAGCGAACCCTGCTTTGCCTTGATCCGCCCGCCCGGCCATCACGCATCAGCAAATAGCGCCTGGGGTTTTTGCTATTTTAACAATATGGCCATCGCATTGGAAAAATTAAGGCATCAGGGCAAAATTAAAAAAGCTTTCATTTTGGATTTTGACCTGCACTATGGCGATGGCAACGTCAACATTTTAGGCACCAAAGGTTATGCAACCATTTACAACCCCGCCACGCAAAACCGCAATGAATATCTGAAAAAAGTGCAAGAAGTTTTAGCGGAAACTAAGGCCGACATGATTGCCGCTTCCGCCGGATTTGACAATCACGAAGCCGACTGGGGCGGCCTTTTAAAAACAGAAGATTACACTTTTATGGGCAGGCTGATAAGAGAAACCGCCCAGCGTAACAATGGCGGCTGTTTCGGGATCCTCGAGGGCGGCTACAACCACAGCGTGTTGGGGAAAAATGTGCTGGCATTTATTAACGGATTAGAAGTTGACATATAAATCTATCTTCCTAAAATTAACGACATGGGAAAGCGACTGATGCGCGCATTCATCGGATTGCTGCGCGGCTTAACCGGAGCGGCATTTCTTGTCTTAAACACGCTATTCTGGGCTGTCCCGGTATACATAACCGCCGTATTCAAACTTCTGCTTCCATTTAAGACAACGCGGGGATTTTTTGACACCATCCTTAACTTTCTGTCCTATGCCTGGATATATTGCATCAACGCGTTTATCGAATTCATTAAAAATGTTGACTATGATATTGAGGGACTCGAGGGGCTCAAACGCGATGAGTGGTACCTTGTGATAGCGAATCACCAGACTCTGGTAGACATTATTGTGTTACAGAAAATATTTCACGGGCGCATTCCCTTTCTTAAGTATTTCCTCAAAAAAGAGCTGATCTGGATGCCGATACTGGGGCTTGCCTGGTGGGCGCTTGATTACCCTTTCATGCAGCGCTATCCTGCCGAACTTCTGAAAAAAAAGCCGCATCTGAGAGGCAAGGATATCGAAGCCACAAGAAAGGCATGCGCAAAATTCAAATACAAGCCTGCTTCGATAATGAACTTTGTCGAAGGCACGCGCTTCACGCCCGCCAAACACGCCGCACATCATTCTCCGTATGAATACCTGCTCAAACCGCGCTCGGGCGGCATCTCGTATGTTCTTTCCGCTATGGGGGAAAACATGCGCAACCTCATCGACGTAACCATCGTTTATCCGGACGGCACGGAAAACGCGTGGGGATTTCTCAGCAGCGCGAAATCACGGATAATCATACGCATAGATGTTTTGCCGATTGCCACGAATCTCCGCGGGCAGGACCCCGATGATCCGGAATACAGAAACCGTTTCAATGTCTGGCTCAATGATCTCTGGGGGAAAAAGGATGCAAAAATAGCGCAACTGGTAAAAAGTAATAAGCTGTAAATGGCATCTAAGTATTTTAATAAAGTATTTTTATAGAGGCAAACAAAATAGCATCACGGCAGGCAATATTTTGGCAACATAAGAAGAAATCAGAAGAGCGTCGTGTTTTTACTCTACATGATATCCCAAAAACCTATGCCGCACTTCACAGAGCCAAGGGAGGGTTAAATAAAATAATCCGGCCGCCATGCCCACGCTGACCATAATCAGCATTATTCACATAATTTCCTGTATTGCCTGCGACGCTCAAACACAAGCGTGCAGTCAACAAAAAATTACATCAAAAAAATCCAAAAAAATTTACTTGCCGATACAGAAGCTGGAAAATATTTTATCCAGCACTTCATCGTTGATTTTTCTGCCGGTAATTTCATCCAGGTTATCAATTGCCTCGCGCAGCTCAAAAGCCGCGATTTCCGGTGAATTATCGCGCAAGATTGCCTCTGACGCCGCCATGACATTTTTCTGCGCTCTTTCCAGCGCCTGCTTATGGCGCAGGTTGGAAATCATGGCCAAGCCCGTGTCCGGCTTTGTTGACGCGCCTCCGGCATCAATTATCGCTTTTTTTAATTCCATAAGCCCCGTGCCGAACTTTGCTGAAATTTTAACAATTTTTTTCTCTGATATATCAAAGTGGCTGATTTTTTTTATATCCCAGGCTGAAGGCAAATCGCTTTTGTTGATAACAATAAGGGTGTTGGTGTTTTTATTTTTCGCCATGATTTCTTCATCTTCAGAAGAAAGCGGTATGCTGCCGTCCAAAACAACCAACGCCAGATCGGCATGAGCGAGTTTTTCCCAAACCAGCGCTATGCCCTCTTCTTCTATGGCGTCCTCAGGCCTACGGATGCCCGCGGTATCCGTCAGGCTCAAAACCGTGCCGTGCACGACAATTTCATCAACAATCAAATCGCGCGTCGTTCCGGGGATGTCGGTGACAATGGCTTTTTTTCTGCCGGTCAAGGCGTTGAGCAGACTGGATTTGCCCACGTTGGGTTTGCCGGTGATGACAACATTCAGTCCCTGTGTGATTATTTTGGCTTCCTCATAAGTGGAAAGAAGTTTCCGCAGGATACTTGTGGCTTCGTTTATTTGCGGCACTGGCGCGGGAGCTTCCTCGCCAGAGACATCCTCTGCAAAATCGATGGATGCCTCCTGCAGGGCCAGCGCTTCAATCAAAAGGCCCCGTGCCTTGTCAATTTCAGCGCTTAAATTTCCTTTTAACTGCGCCAGATTCAGGGCAAATGCCTGCGGCGTCGGTGCGGCAACCATTGCCGCCAGCGCTTCGGCCTGAGATAAATCGATCTTGTTGTTGAAAAAAGCGCGTTGGGAAAATTCGCCAGGTTCAGCCGGGCGGCAACCCAAGTTAATAAGCAGCGCGAGAATCTGCTGCATGATCACAGGACTGCCGTGGCAGTTTATTTCCACAACGTCCTCGCCGGTAAACGATTTTGGCTTTCGCATAAAAGAAACCAAAACCTCATCCAGCGTGGTCTGCCCGTCGGCGGAAACAATATCACCGTGATAGAGGAAGTGGCTTTCCCACGGACAAGTTTTACTGCTTGATTTAAAAACGCGACGCACTATTTCCAACGCCCGCGGGCCGCTGATGCGGATGATGCCGATTCCTCCGACTCCGCAAGGCGTGGCAATGGCCGTTATGGTATCCTGGCGAAGCACAATAAGTTACTTCCCCTTAATGACATGAGAGGATATAAACTATCCCTGGTTTCGTTGCCCGTTTTGGGAAATTTTGCCTTTCCTCGCGGGAATAACAACAAGTTTCCGGTATTCGCCTTCGCCGCGGCTTTTTGTCGTCAGCGCCGCATCTTCCTGCAGGGCCATGTGGATGATGCGACGGTCATGGGCGCTCATGTGCCCCAGCGAAACCGGCTTGCGCGTTTTCTTTACTTTCTGCCTAACTTTCTCCGCCAGATCCAGAAGCGATTCTTCCCTTCTTTTGCGATACTCCTCCGAATCAACCGTGATAATTTTTTTGCCGTTATTTGACTTGTTGACGGCCTTGTTGAGTATATACTGAAGAGCGTCCAGGTTCTGGCCGCGCTTGCCGATCAGCAGGCCGCTGTCACCGCCTTCGATATTGAGAATTATTTTTTCCGCGGTTTCGCTCACTGATACCTTGCCTTGCGTGGACATGCGCCGCAGAATTCCTTCCAGTATTTCTTTGGCTTTGATACCTGAGGCGCTCGCCTCCTGAAGCGCCGGCTCATCTGCTTTAACAGGTTTCTCTTCTCTGGCCGGTCTTTCTTTTTTCAGCTCCTTCCTGGGATCTCTTTTGCTTTCTTTTCTGGCTTCCGGTTTTTCTGTATGACGTGCCGGCTCTTCCGTCATGGTAAAATCCATGTCCAAGGAAAGCAGGGACGCTCTTATTTTCGCTTTTCTGGAAAGAATTCCCAGAAAACCGCCGCTTTCTTCGGAGATTATCTCAATATTTAACTTATCCCTGTTCACGCCGAATTCACGGCAGGCCTTTTCTATCGCCTCATCAATTGATTTGCCTTCTATTTCCACGGATTTCGCGTTCATCTTATAACCTCTTGTCTGTCATCAATTAGCCAGCTTTTTGTTGATATAAAACTGCTGGCCGATACTTAAGATATTATTAAACAGCCAATAAATAACGAGCCCGGACGGGAAATTTAAAAAGAAAATCGTAAGAACCACCGGCATAAAAAGCATCATCTTGGCCATCATGGGGTCACCCATGGTCGGCGTCATCTTCTGCTGGATAAACTGCGTGATACCCATCAGAATGGGAGTAATGTAATAAGGATCTTTCGCCGACAAATCCTGAATCCAGAAAAACAACGGCGAGTGGCGCAATTCAATGGCATACAAAAGCGCATTGAACAGACCGATAAAAACCGGCAGTTGAATAAGTATCGGCAGACAACCGCTGAGCGGATTGATTTTATGCGAACGGTAAAGCGCCATCGTTTCCTGACCCAGCTTCGCCTGATCGTTTTTGTATTTTTGCCGCAGTTCATTTATCTTGGGCTGAATTTTCTGCATCTCTTTCATGGACTTGTAGCTTATATTGCCCAGCGGCCAGAAAATCAGCTTAATCAATATCGTCAACACAATGATCGCCACACCGTAATTGGGAATAAACGTGTAGAGAAAATTAAGAAACAACAGAAAGGGAATGGCCAGCCACTTAAAAATGCCGAAATCAATCGCTTTTTCCAGCCCGACGCCAAGCTCCTTCAGCTCATTGTGCTGCTTTGGTCCAAGGAAAAGTGAATAACTGACCACGGCGCTTTGACGGCCGGGAATTATTTCCTTCTGTCCGGTAATGCCCACGGAAATCAGATTATCCGCGCCGCGGTTGACAATCGCGCTCATCAGCGATGGATTTTCGGGAATGAAAGAAGCAATAAAATACTTGCTTTCAAAACCGCTCCACAAAATATTGGGGCCGAGTATTTTTTCCTTTTCCAGTTTTTTCAGTTCCAGGCGCTCGATGCTGCCGCCCACCGACATCACCGGTCCTTCTTTGTCATACCTGCCGAAATCCTTTTGCGGATCAATGGCTTGATGCCAGCTCAGCTTGGGCACCTGCACCAGCGGCGCGCCGGTTAGGTTATACATTTTAACGTCGAGTTCAATCGTGTATTTTTCCGGGTCAAATATAAAAATCTTTTCCACTTTGATCACGCCGTCATAGACACCGGAAAAGACCAGGCGCTTTTTTTCTTTGGCATTAAGCAAATTCAGGCTGGCCGCGTCGGCCTCGAACATGGCCTCGGCGGAAATTTCCACGCTTGATTCCGGAAAAGTAACCGCCAGGGGATGCGGCAGTCCTTCTTCGATACTAACCAGCTCCACCGGCGCGTCACTTTTTATGTGCGCCTGCTCTTTGGAACCAAAAATAAATCTTTTTATTGCCGGATAAATATCATCCGCGCATTTCACGCAATCCTGCTGATAATTTTTTAGTTTAAATGATTTAAGCGAGGCGCCCCGCGTGGAAAAAACCGCCGTGTAAAGGGGCGTTTCCACCTTGACATCTTGCGCCGGTTGTTGCTTCCCGGCAACGGGCTTTCTTGCGGCGGCAACTCTCTGTGGCACAATCTGCTCGGCAATCGTCTCGGTCTTCGCCGGCTCCGTGCCGGGAGCGGGCGCCTGACCCGGTTGCGGCGGTTTAACAAAAAACATCTGGTATAACAAAAGTACAGCTACTGACAGGACGATAGCAAGTAATGTCCTTTTGTCCATGGAGAACCTCCCTTGTTGGTTATTTCACTGGATCGTATCCGCCCGGATGGAAAGGATGACAGCGCAGAATTCTTTTTATGCCCATAAACGAGCCTTTCGCCGGCCCATGCAGCTTAATTGCCTGAACGGCATACTCGGAACATGAAGGATAAAAACGGCAGCACTGAACGTAAAATACCGAGGGAAAAATTATTTGATACAAACGAATGAGGGAAACGAATATATTAACCAATATTTTTCTGAACATAAATTATGTTTCAGCTTTCCGCTCGATAAGTCGCGTCAGTTCTGCGCAGATTTCCTTGTATGTAAGAGGGGGAATGTTTTTTCTGGCCATTAAAACAACGTCACACCCTGCGGGAAACAAATCTTTGTTCAGGCGGAAGTATTCTCTGAGCAGTCGTTTTATTCTGCTTCTTTTTACGGCGTTGCCCGCCTTTTTGGATACGGTGATCCCCAGCCTTTTTATTCCCTGGGTGTTGCTATATGTGACAGACGTAAAATTTTTAGAGCTTTTCCAAACCCCCTGCCGGTAAATAACCCTGTATCTGCTCGAGCTAGTTATCCTTTCCTCTTTCCGGTAAGATTGTTTTTTCATGCATACCGACCGGCCGATCCTATCAAAACTTAAAATGTTTGTTTATACGGTTAAGCGTTTTCTTCCTTTGGCTCTGCGGCGGCTTAATACCTGCCGGCCGGATTTTGACGCCATACGGACAAGAAACCCGTGGGTTCTTTTTCGTTTTAGATTCGTTTTATTAGTCAGCGTCTTTTTCATTGTTTAATCCCCTAAAAGTTATGAGGTCAGGCATAAATCACAGTCATCTTTATTTGTCAAGGCCATTTTGGCCCCGGCTTAAACAAAAACGCCTTAAATTCCTTCGTTTTTCCCGCGAAAAATCTCCACAGAACTACTGAGACAGCCTGCCCTCCTGACGCAATTTTTCCACAATCTGATTAATGGCGGGCATTGCTTCTGTGGCGGCCTTTTCGCCTTCCATGATCGCTTCATGCCTTTTGGAAAAATCGCTGGAACCGATGTGCCCCACCTTTGGTCTGATGACGATGTCGCTGTGGCGCAGATGCAAGGAGGCAATCTTGTTATACATAATGTCCACCGCTTGCATAATCGTATCTACCGTGGCTTTTGGCGGTGGGGTTTCCACACCGGACGAGATATCAACGGCAATGACCACATCCGCCCCGAAACGGCGCGCCACATCCGCGGCCAGCGGGTTGACTACTCCGCCGTCCACGTAATATTTATCCCCAATCATCACGGGATTGAAAACTCCGGGAATAGCGCAACTGGCGCGCACGGCCCTTCCGGGGTTACCGCGGCCAAAAATCATTTCTTCGCCGTTTTGAATGTTTGTGGCCACGGCATAGAAAGGAATTTTGAACTTTTCCATGGGCGTAAATTTAACCCTGGTATTGATGAAATTCTCCAGCCTTTCTCCTTTGATAAAACCATTATCCGGGATGATGTAATCGGCAATATCATCTCTTTGAATGGCCAGAGCGATTCTCTGTAAATCATAGGGGCTGTAGCCATAGGCGTAGAGACTTCCCACAAAAGAACCGACGCTTGTCCCCACAACCATATGAATAGGAACTTTATGCGATTCCAGAACTTTCAGCACACCGATATGCGCAAATCCCTTGGACGCGCCCGCGCCCAAAACAACCGCGATTTTCGCGGAACGCGAGGGCGCGATTTCACCCGGTGTTGTCGCGCAGGAAACAAAAAGAAACATGGAAACAAAACAAACAATGAAATTTATGCTTTTGCTGATTGTTTGCGGGATTTTATTTTCCATAATTTCATGCCTTTCTTTCTTTTTTAATTCTCGGGCGTGGCCTTCTTTTTTTCGCTTGTGGTTTCGCGGCGGCCGGTTCTGTTTCCACCGCCGGCGGCGCGGGCGGCGCGTGCAACGACTGCTGATAATAGTCGTCCAGCAGCATCGTGATGAGCGCCAACTGGTCTTCCGACTGTGATAAACTCCTGGCCAGCGGCGCGAAACGGCGCATTCTTTCAATCTGCAGATTGTCCCGGGCGCGCAAACGCGCCTCCAAAAGCGCGGTTATGCGCTCGGCAACAACTTTTTCCAGTTCTTCATCGCCGGGCAGCGGACGTTCCTGCATATTGATGTTGTAGTAACGGGCGATGCTCTGCAGCTTGAATTTTTCCATTTCCGCCACCAGCGAAATGGCCACGCCGCTTGCCCCCATGCGCCCGGTGCGTCCCGCGCGATGGATGTAGGCCTCTGGGTCTTCCGGCGGCTCATACTGAATAACATGAGAAAGATCGGGAATATCAATGCCGCGCGCGGCGACATCCGTGGCCACCAAAAACCGCAGGGCGCCGCGGCGCACGCGCGCCATGACCTTTTCCCGCGCGCTCTGGGCTAAATCCGAGCTCAGCTCATCCGCGTCGTAGCCGAAACGCTTCAGGACAACGGAAAGATAGTGCACCGTGTCTTTGGTGTTGCAAAAAATAATCGCCGAAGCGGGATTTTCGACTTCAATGATGCGGACCAAAGAACGGTCTTTACGCATGCCGGGAACAACATAATAAACGTGTTCTATTTCCGCGATGTGCACCTGATTGCCGCTGAGGCTCAAAAGCTGCGGCGCGCGCAGAAATTGTTCGGCCAGCCTGACCACCTGCGGCGGAAAAGTGGCGGAAAACATGCTGCTTAAAATTTCGTGACCGGGCAGATATTTGCGAATTTTGACCATATCGGGATAAAATCCCATGGAAAGCATGCGATCGGCTTCGTCAAAAATCAAAATCCGCAAATTATCCAGAGAAAGATTGTTTTTGAGCAAATGATCGAGAATTCTTCCCGGCGTACCGACAACAAGCTGCGCGCCGGAGCGAAATGCTTCCAGCTGCGCGCCGTAACCCACTCCGCCGTAAACCATGGCTGTTTTAAAATCCGTGCCTTCGGTCAGACGTTGCGCCTCTTTCGACACCTGCAGGGCCAACTCGCGCGTCGGAACAAGCACCAGCGCCTGCGCCGCCTTCTTTTGCAGATCGATCTTTTCCATAATCGGCAGGAGGTATGCGCCCGTCTTCCCGCTGCCGGTGCGCGACTGCACCATCACGTCTCTACCGGCCAGGAGATAAGGAATGGATTTCGCCTGCACCGGCGTGAGAGAGCTCCAGCCGGCACGCCCACATGCTTCACGCAGCAGAAACGATAAATTTTCCAGAGATATTTCGGAAAATTCCGCCTCTGCCGCCGCTTCGTTCTTTCCGCTTTTATCCTTCTCGCTCATAACAACCTTTCCGGATGTGATTTTAATTTTAATATCATTTAGTTTAGTGGCGCGCCGGATGCAAGGAAATATTTGCCTCCTGCGAAAATGCTCCGTTTTTTCGGCGCTTCCCCGCCTGCCGCAAAATATTCTTGACAGCGTATATTTATTAATATAATGTTTTTGCCAGTTCGAAAAAGGACTTTTTAAGTCCTGTCTTTTGGAGTGATTCACGTATTCAAAAAACAACCTGATGCTTACTAATCATCTGCAACTTTAAAAATGCGTGATTGCCTTCGTGTATTTCTGCAAAAATATCGCGGTAAAAAGTGAACATAGCATATCTCAATAATATCCCCGCAAGAATCTAAACATTAAGGAATGTATTTATGAACATCGAAGATATCAAGAGGCTGCCGATCAGCGAATTGAATAATTTGGCCCGTGAACTGAACGTTCCCGACGCCAGCGGCATGCGCCGTCAGGATCTGATTTTCGCCATCCTGCAGACGCAGGCGGAGCAAAACGGCGTCATTTCCGGCTCCGGCGTTCTGGAAATTCTACCCGATGGGTTCGGTTTTTTGCGCGCAGTGGATTATAACTATCTACCCAGCCCGGACGATATTTACATTTCCCCTTCACAGATCCGCCGCTTCAACCTGAGGACCGGTGACACGATTTCCGGCGAAGTCCGCCCCCCCAAAGAAGGAGAAAAATATTTCGCCCTATTGAAAGTGGATGAAGTCAACTTCGAAAGCCCGGAACAGGCGCGGGATAAAATACTTTTTGACAACCTGACTCCTCTTTACCCTCAGGAAAAACTCAATCTTGAATTTGATCCGGAGAATTTCTCCACGCGCATGCTTGACCTGTTCGCCCCGATCGGCAAAGGCCAGCGCGCCCTTATTGTCTCGCCGCCGCGTGCCGGTAAAACAGTGCTTCTTCAGGATATCGCGCATAGTATTACCGCCAATCACAAGGAAGTGGTTCTGATGGTCCTGCTCATTGACGAGCGCCCCGAAGAAGTCACCGACATGCAGCGCAGCGTCAAGGGAGAAGTGGTATCGTCGACGTTTGATGAACCGGCCACCCGCCATGTGCAGGTGGCGGAAATGGTGATCGAAAAAGCAAAACGCCTTGTTGAACATAAAAAAGACGTGGTGATTCTGCTGGATTCAATAACGCGCCTGGCGCGCGCCTACAACACCGTTGTGCCGCCTTCCGGCAAGGTTCTTTCCGGCGGCGTCGATTCCAACGCCCTGCACAAACCCAAGCGCTTCTTCGGCGCGGCGCGCAATATCGAAAACGGCGGCTCACTCACCATCATTTCCACCGCGCTGATCGACACCGGCAGCCGCATGGACGAAGTTATCTTTGAAGAATTCAAGGGCACAGGCAACATGGAGCTGCACCTGGACCGCCGCATCGCCGACCGCAGAATTTTCCCCGCCTTCGACCTGATCCGCTCGGGCACCAGGAAGGAAGAGCTGCTGATTCCCAAAAACAACCTCAACCGCGTCTGGATTCTCAGGCGGCTGCTGCAGGAAATGAACCCGGTTGACGCCATGGAATTCATCATCAGCAAGATCAAAAAGACCGAAACCAATCAGGAATTTCTCGATTCCATGAATTCGTAGACGCCAAATATTCACTTGAATTTTTATTTCAGATATTGTAGAGAGCGCATCTACTTTGCAAAAATAAACAGATTTCGTGGCAATAAGCCACGGATAGAAGCCTCAGGAGGGAAAAGGCTAAAATGAAAGAAGGCATTCATCCGGATTACAAAAAAACAACCATTACCTGCGTTTGCGGCAATGTAATCGAAACGCGCTCAACCAAAAAAGACATAAAAATCGAAATTTGCTCCAACTGTCACCCTTTCATGACCGGCAAGCAGAAAATCGTCGACACTGCCGGACGCGTGGAAAGATTCAAGAAGAAATACGAAGCGCAGGAAGAAAAACAGAAAACCGCCAAAGACAAAAAGAAAAAATAACCGGCTCTTCTCGCGTGGCCGGAAATTATCCGCTGATATTTTTATGATTAAAGATTATCGCCGCACTTTCCATCTGTAGCTCCCTTTTTTAAACTGCGCCTTTCGGGCGCGCGCCGTCATTTTTTTTCATCAACCACAAAATTTTTAAAATCAGATTATGGATGTTATTCTCGACAAATTGCGTGACATTGAAATTCGCCACCGGGAGCTGGAGGGGCTTTTGAGCGACCCTCAGGTAGTATCCAAACAGGGGCTTTATCAGAAATACGCCAAGGAACACGCGGAGCTTGCCGATCTGGTAGAAACGATACGTCGCTATGAAAAAATCAGGCAACGCATCCAGGAATACAAGGAATTTATCGCGGGCAGCGACGAGGAATTGAAATCTATCGCCCGCGAGGAAATGCCGCAACTGCAGCAGGAACAGCTTGAACTGGAAGAAAAAATAAAAATACTGCTTCTGCCCAAAGACCCCAATGACGAAAAAAACGTCTTTCTGGAAATCCGCGCGGGAACCGGCGGCGATGAAGCCAGTTTATTCGCCGCGGATTTATTCCGCATGTACGCGCGTTATGCCGAAGCCCAGGGCTGGCGCGTGGAAGTGGTGAGTTCCTCCTCCGCTTCGGGACTCGGCGGATATAAAGAAATTATCGCTCAGATCGAAGGCAGAGGGGCTTACAGCCGCCTAAAATATGAAAGCGGCGTGCACCGCGTCCAACGCGTGCCGGTCACCGAAGCGCAGGGGCGCATCCACACTTCCGCCGTCACCGTGGCGATTATGCCGGAAGCCGAAGAAGTGGAATTAAAAATTGACCCTAACGATTTGCGCATTGATGTTTACCGCTCCACCGGGCATGGCGGCCAAAGCGTTAATACCACCGACTCCGCCGTGCGCATTACGCACATCCCAACCGGACTGGTGGTTACCTGCCAGGACGAAAAATCACAGCTCAAAAATAAAGCCAAAGCGATGAAAGTTTTACGCGCCAGGCTTCTCGATGCCATGGTGCAAAAGCAAAACGCGGAAATGGCGCAGCAGCGCAAAAACCAGGTGGGCTCCGGCGACCGTTCCGAACGCATCCGCACCTACAACTTTCCGCAGGGCCGCGTCACTGATCACCGCATCAATCTCACCCGCTATGATCTGGATAATTTCATCAACGGCAACATCGGCCCCGTCATCGACGCCTTGGCTTCACACTACCAGGCTGAATCGTTAAAAAAACAAGGGTAAAACACGCGCTATTTTTCCCATTGACCTTGTCTTTATCGCCAAAATAAACTAATCTTTTAACATGATCGTTCGGGAAATTTTGAATGAAGTAACGCGCCGTTTGGAAGCCGCGGGGGTGGAAACCGCGCGGCTGGACGCGGAAGTGCTTTTGGCTTTCTGTTTAAAATGCGACCGGCTGGAATTTCTGAAAAATCCCGATCTAAAAATAAACAAAAATAAACTCTCCCGATACGCAAAACTCATTGAGCGAAGACTAGAATACGAGCCGGTAGCCTATATCACGGGGCGCAAGGAATTCTGGTCATTCACGCTGGAAGTAAATAAAGACGTGCTGATTCCCCGGCCGGATACGGAAATAATCGTGGAAGAAGCCCTGGCCATCGGCAAAAAAATCATTGCTCCGCGGATTGTCGATATCGGCACCGGCAGCGGCGCCATCGCCCTGGCTTTGGCCAAAGAACTCCCTGAGGCCGAAATCACCGCCACAGACATTTCCCCAGCCGCGCTCAAGATTGCCAAAAAAAACGCACGAAATCTCAAGCTGGAAAAGAATATCGAATTTTTCAAAGGTGATTTATTCGCACCGGTGAAAGGTTTGTTCGACATTATTGCTTCCAATCCGCCTTATATTTCCGCGGCGGAATACGAGAATCTGCCACACGGAGTAAAAGATTTTGAGCCGCAAATCGCGCTTTTGGCCGGGCAAACAGGTGTGGAATTTTACGAAAAATTGATATATCAGTCAAAAAACCATCTGAAGAAAGACGGATGGCTGCTCATGGAAATCGGCGCGCCGCAGGCCGAAAAAATACTCGATATTATGAAAGAATGCGCGTTTTTTGAAAATATTGACGTGCGGCGCGATTACGCGGGGCATGACCGCGTCATCAAGGGAAGGAAAATATAAGTGGATAAAATTATTATTCAGGGCGGAAAAGCCCTGCACGGGGATGTGCTAATCAGCGGCGCGAAAAACGCCGCGCTGCCGGTTATGGCGGCGGCGCTTCTAACAGAAGGCACCAACACTTTCCATAACATCCCCGACCTAATGGACATAAAAACAATCAAAAAACTTCTGCGCAATTTAGGCGCGCAGATCGAAGGTGAACAAACACTGCAAATAAACGTGGATAAAATAAACAGTTGCGTCGCGCCCTATGAGCTGGTGAAAACAATGCGGGCTTCTGTCTTGGTTTTGGGACCGCTTGTGGCGCGCATGGGCGTGGCGCGTGTATCACTGCCTGGCGGCTGCGCCATCGGCGCCCGGCCGGTGAACCTGCACATCAAGGCCCTGGAGGAAATGGGCGCGCAAATCGAGCTCAAAGAAGGATACATTGAAGCCAAGGCCAAGAAATTAAAAGGCGCGGAAATTTATTTTGATATATCCACGGTCACCGGCACGGAAAACGTGATGATGGCGGCGACACTCGCCCAGGGAACAACCATTTTGCGCAACGCCGCCTGCGAGCCGGAAGTCGTCAATCTGGCGGAAGTGTTAAACGGTATGGGCGCGAAAATAAGCGGCGCGGGAACCGACGTGATAAAAATTGAAGGCGTTACTTCGCTCAAGCCCACCGAAGGCACGATTATCCCGGACCGCATCGAAGCGGGAACTTTCATGATCGCCGCGGGCATGACGCATGGCGAATTAAATATTCTGGGCTGTGTTCCCGAACATCTGGAAGCGCTGATCAATAAATTGCGTGACACAGGCATGAAAATCTCGCCCATTAAAGGCGGCCTGAAAGCAACAGGCACAAAAAAAATAAACAGCGTCGATGTCAAGACACTGCCCTACCCCGGTTTTGCCACCGATTTACAGGCGCAGATGATGGCATATATGTCGATAGGCGGCGGCCTGAGCGTGATTACCGAAACAGTTTTTGAAAACCGCTTCATGCATGTCAGCGAACTGGCGCGGATGGGCGCGGATATTACCATTCAGGGCAACAACGCAATTGTGCGCGGCGTGCCCCAACTGCGCGGCGCGCCGGTTATGGCCACAGACCTGCGCGCTTCGGCTTCATTGATTCTGGCGGCGCTGGTCGCAAAAGGGACGACCGAAATCTCGCGCGTTTACCATCTCGACCGCGGTTACGAGCAAATAGAAAAAAAGTTTTCCGCCGTGGGCGCAAATATCAAAAGGGTGGCAGGATAATATGAAAATCATCAGGTCAGATTCAGCGGGATTTGATAATTTTTTCCATCAGCTTCGCCTGAGGGGCGCGGCACTAAACCCCCGGCTGCTCGCCTCCGTGACAAAAATCGTTCAGGACGTGGCCGCGAGAGGTGATAAATCATTATTTGCCTACACGGCTAAATTTGACGGCTACAAACTGACCTCGGCCACCACGGAAGTTTCCGCCCGGGAAAAAAAGGAAGCCCTGACAAAAGTCAAAAAAGAGGACTTGGAAATTATCAGGTTTGCCTTCGCGCGGATCAAAAAATATCACCGGCGGCAAAAAATGCGCGGCTGGACAATGTCCGACGCGGGCGGCGCGCAGCTGGGGCAAAAAATTGTCCCGCTGAATAAGATCGGCATTTACGCGCCGGGCGGTAAAGCCTTTTATCCATCCACGCTGCTGATGGCCGCCATACCGGCAAAGCTAGCCGGCGTGAAAGAGATAATCGTTGTCAGCCCGGCCAAAGCCGGCAAAATAAATCCTCTGGTCATCGCCGCGGCGAGGATTTGCGGTATAGACCGTATTTTCAAAATTGGCGGCGCCCAGGCTATCGCTGCTTTGGCCTACGGCACGCAAACCATCCCTCGTGTGGACAAAATCGTGGGCCCGGGCAACGCTTACGTGGCGGCGGCCAAAAAAATTGTCTTCGGCCAGGTGGGCATTGACATGATTGCCGGCCCGAGCGAAATACTGATTATCGCCGATGACACAGCGGACGCATCTTTCGTAGCAGCGGACATGCTGGGTCAGGCGGAACATGACGAAATGGCGGCATCCGTTCTTTTAACTTCTTCGGAAAATTTCGCGCGCCGGGTCTCCAAGGAAATTGACAAACAAATAAAATCAGCCGCCCGAAAAAAAATAATCCAAACATCCTTGCGGAAATACGGCGCCATCATCGTCACCAATAATATCGAGCAAGCCGTGCGTCTGGCCGATAATTTCGCCCCGGAACATCTGGAACTGATGGTGAAAAACCCGCAGGAAATCCTCCGGCAAATCAGCAGCGCCGGGTCTGTGTTTCTGGGCAGCCACACGCCGGAGGCGCTGGGAGATTATCTGGCAGGTGGAAACCACATCCTGCCCACATCCGGTACGGCGCGGTTTTCCTCGGCGCTCGGTGTCTATGACTTTGTACGCCACATGAGCGTTTCTTCCTTTACTCCCGCCGCGCTGCAAACGCTCGCCTTGCCGACAATACGCTTCGCGCAAATGGAAGGGTTGGAAGCGCACGCGGCATCTGTGCGCCTGCGCACGGGCAAAAAATAAACGGGAAAGTCAATCTATATGCCCGGCAATATTATTTATTCCGATTCTCTGGTGGAAATAAAGGACAACAGCATTCTTTTCCGACGTTACAGCTTTTTCGAACGCGACCGGATAGTTTTGATTTCCGACATCGAAAAAATCGTCGCGAAAAAAGCCACCATCTGGAACGGCAAATTCCGTTTTCACGGCACGGGCGATTTCAAAACCTGGTTTCCCAAAGATTTTCGGCGTTATAAACGCGACAGGATTTTTGTTGCTTATCTCCGCTACAAGTGGTGGCGGATTGGCTTTACCGTGGAAGATTCCGAAGCCGTGACCAGAATCCTGAGAGGGAAAGGACTGCTTAAAGAAATTTTCTAGTTTCCGCAACTACTGCCGCTTGTCTTGAATACCGCCGCAAAAATCTCATCACCCGCGGCCGGTTATGTCTCTGGCTGATGATGCATGGAACATTGGCGCAAATGGCATAGCCAATATTAATCATCCACGCGTTAAAGGGATTCCACAAAAAAAACAATAAAGCGGGCAGCATCGCCACCCAGTGGACAAATTCGGCGCGGCAAGATTCAACCAGCCATTTTTGCGCGTAATCCCGTGCCGACGAACGGAAACGGTTGATGGAAAATATGCCGAAAAATTTACCTCCCGAAGGCAGCCAGGATTTCCAGCGGCTCACCCTGAATAATTTTTCGTAAATTTTACCGCCTTGCTCCCAATGCCACTCTTTAAAAATGGCGCTTTCCGGATTAAAATATCCACCGCTTATTTTTGCGGCAAAATATCCAACGCCAATTTGGATGGCCGCCCATGCCGCGGCATTAACCACAATCAGCCAGAATGTAGACAAATAAATAAGCGGCACGTTTCACCTCGAATCAGCTTTTAAATTCCACGACGCGATCTTTCCATTTTGTCTTCCTAAAAATCGTCTTTTGCAAAACAGACCAAAACATAACGAAAACGAAAAAAATCAGAGGCAGTGGATAAAGAAGCGCCGTCCATTTCTGAAATTTTCCGATTTGCCGCAGCATCCACATAAGCTGTCCCGCAAAAAGCAGATAGATGATCGACAGCAAACATAGTTCTTTATAATTTTTGCCCGCCAAAATCGCTTTGGCGGGCAAAATAAACGCTTCGAAACAGCCGGTAACCCACAAAATTATCAAAAGAAAAGTGATTTTACTGACAGATGCGGAGCCGGCGGCGAAACTTTTAGACCATCCCCAAAAAAGGTCTTTTAAACCATCGGGGTACATCCGAAAAGATATTGTGCTTTTGCCGCCGTAACAGCTTACCGGATGCCCCTGCGAGAGGAAGATGCCGCCTAAAACCGAATTTTCGATGACCGAATCTTTCACCGCCGCATGTCCGCCTAGGGCAAAGTAATCATCGCGCAAGCAAATGGCGCAGGGGCCGAAGCCGCCCGTCGGCTTGATCTTTTCTCCCAAAATAGTGAAGGCATTAAAGCCGGCCATGACAACTATATTAAAAAAAGCGGAAAGCTGTTCATACAGTTTTTCCGTCACATGATACGGCTGCACGCTGAGAAAACCGCCCTTTTCCCGAAATTTTCGCACAATATTTTCGAGTCCGTTTCGCGCCAGCCACGTGTCAGCGTCGAGGAATAGCAGCGCGTCACCGCCCGCCGCCCGTGCGCCCTGCCAGCAGGCCCAGGGTTTTCCCAACCAGCCGGCGGGAATTTTTTTGCTCTTGATAACTTGTACGCCACATGCTTGGGCGATAAGCGCCGTGTTATCGCTTGATTCATCATCGACCACAATTACTTCCAGCGGCGCAACTGACTGCGCCTTTAAAGATTCAAGAAGTCTGCCTATTTTTTTTGCTTCATTTCTGGCGGGAATAATCACGGAAACGCGCAAAATATTCTGCGCCGCGGAAACGGACAAATCTTCGCGGGAGAGAGGAGTTTTCACTCTCCAGAGCAGAAATAACCCGACCAGCCAAAATATTAGAGGAATTATAAATCGCAAACTTATCTTCTTTTCATGATATTTTAAAAATGCCGAACCGCTCTTATCGCTTGTTTAGAAGTTAGCAGATAATGGTCTGCTTGTCAGTTATATTTCTTCTGCGGAGCGTTTTTTAGCTTTTCTAAATTCCCACAACCCGAATGTCAGCCATCCCATCATTAAAGCAAAACAAAAAAGCAGTAGCGGGCCCGGCCCAAAGTGTAAAATCAGCGGCAATGAAGCGGCGGTGAAGAGGCCGCCTCCCACGATCGGCTCAAAAAGCAGTTGCTTGTAACCAAAACTCTCCATCGCGCCTGATTTATTTTCCGGGTCGGCCATGCGCACCAAAAGCAAACCGATAACCGTCATCCCAATTCCCTGGCCGAAATTGGCCAACCCCATCGGAAACCAGTCCTCGGGAAACATCCGTGGCGCCAAAACCAGAAAACCGAAAAGTCCCCAGGCGATACCGGCCAGAGCCAGAATCACAAATGTCCAGATATGCGTCCCCACCGCGGAAAGCGACAGAGTTGCCAGCGCGGAAACAATCAATACATCCAATGCCGCGCCAGAAATACGGTTAACAAGCCGCCGATCCAGAGATTCGGCGTGCCCCAAACGCATAAGCGCCACCTGAACAAGCACGCCGCCCACCATCGCCAGCGGGAATAGAGGGATGTGCTTCATTAACGCCAGACCATTACCATCGGTATTCCAGGTGACGGATTCAATCCAAATGAGTCCCTGCAGCATCAACCAGCCGATGGCTATCGCCAATGCAAAAAAACCGAGATGGATGGACAGCGGATCAATCGATCGTGTCCGGGAAAATCGCGCCGCCGGTTCGCGCTCGTCATGATCACTAAATCTTTCCGTATCTATCTCCATGGCCGCGGCCATGCTCAAGCGACCGGTGCGCACACCCCAGTTTACGAGTATCGTGCCCAGCACCACTCCGGCTACGACCCCGACAGTAGCGAGACCCAGCGCGACATCGGCGCCTTTTTCAAATCCCAACGAACGGAAAGTTTCCGCAAGTCCCGCCGCCGTGCCGTGCCCGCCTTCAAATCCAATTTCAATCAAAGCTCCCGCCAGGGGGCTAACCCCAAAAAACGGAGTGAGAACAAAAATCGTCAAAGACAAACCAATAACATACTGCCCCCAGGCCAGCGTTTGTCCGTGGGCAACCATGGGACCGGCGCGCCTCCAAATTGCGCGGGGTCCGGGGATTATTTTCCCTAAAAAAAGACCGGCGAAAACCACGCTGATCAGCAACCCCGGAAGACCCGACCAGATATCGAGGGTGCTTTGCGGAAAAATTCCCTGCGCAAGAAGCGCCTCGCTTCCGGCTATAAGAGACACCAGCCAGCCAACGCCCTGCGGGCCTAACAGCAAGCCCAGCAATCCACCTAATATAGCGCTGGGCAAAAACAGCCTGCCGAAAAGCGCCACGCGCACGCGCAGCCACTTGCCCGCGAGCATCAGCAGTCCCAAAAGCATCATCGCCGTAAATAACTGATCCAGTGTCAAGAGAAACCTCTTTCACGAGCTAAATTTCTTAATTTATTTATCACGCATAGGATCTTATCAGAAAACAACCAAAACGGCAAAAACACCTTGACAAACACCTCCTCTTGAATAAGATTTCTCTTCACCGAGCGGGCGTAATTCAGCGGTAGAATGTCAGCTTCCCAAGCTGGACGTCGTGGGTTCGAGCCCCATCGCCCGCTCCATTTTTTCTTTTGGGCATTTCCCCTACCCTTATTATTTCCCCTTGCATTAAAAAACCCGGTATGCTAAAAAAGCCACGAACCATCGATGATTGTGTGTTGATGAGTGGGCTCTCGCCCACTTTTTTATTTTCGGGTCATTTTAAGCACTTATGGATAGTGAACTAAAGGAAGAAATACGGCGGCTGGCCGAACCGGTGATAGAAACGGAAGGTATGGAACTGATCCACGTCGAATGCGTCAAAATGCGCACACGCTGGATTATCCGGCTTTATCTGGACAAAGAAAACGGCGTGACGCTGGATGATTGCACCAATATCAGCAATCAGTTGGGAGATATCTTTGACGTCCATGATTTGCTGCCCGGCTCCTACACGCTGGAGGTTTCTTCTCCCGGTTTTGACCGGCCGATATCGCGCGACGCGGATTTTGTAAAATTCAAAAATGCCCGCGTGAATATCAAAACGGGCGTGAAAATTGACGGCGTGAAAAATTTCCACGGCGTTCTTTTGGATTACATAGAGGAAAACGGCGAAAAAGTGGTCTTGCTGGAAGCTGCGGGAAAAACTTACCGCATTTTGAAAAAAGATATCATCAAAGCGAATCTTGATGACAAATATAACCAGAAATAAAACCGCGGCGGGATGAAAACCGCGGCGGCGCTTAGCAGATAAAGGGAGGAATTTGTAAATGTTGTCAGAGCTGAAACGTCTCATTGAGCAGATGGGCAAGGACAGAGGTATAGAGAAGGAAACAATTACCGAAGCCCTGGAAGCGGCCATGCTCACCGCGGCGCGCAAAAAACTGGGGCAAAACGTGGATATTGAAGCTCATTACAACGATGAGGCGGGCGAAATCGAAGTTTTTCAGTTCAAAACGGTGGTGGATAAAGTTCTCGATCCGGAAACGCAGATTTCCCGCGAGGAAGCGAGAAAAACGCTGGATGAAGGCGCTGAACCGGGCGACAGCCTGGGGATGAAGATTGAAACAGCATCCTTTGGTCGCATCGCCGTGCAAATGGCCAAGCAAATCATCATTCAGCGCGTGAAAGACGCGGAACGCGACAACATTTATGAAGAATACAAAGACCGTAAGGGAGAAATCGTCACCGGCTTCGTCCAGCGCTTTGAAGGCGGCAGCATCATCGTCAATCTGGGTCGCGCCGAAGCCGTGGTGCCTCCTTCCGAACAGATTCACCGCGAAACATACAAGCGCGGCGAGCGTATCCGTTCCTACATCGTCGACGTAAAGAAAAATACCAAAGGCTCGCAGATCATCCTCTCGCGCACGCATCCTTCTTTCCTGAAGGCGCTCTTTGAGGTGGAAGTGCCGGAGATTTCCGAAGGTCTTATTGAAATCGTCAGCGTCGCGCGAGAACCGGGCAAACGCGGCAAAATCGCCGTCCAGGCCAAAGACAAAGACATCGATCCCGTGGGCGCCTGTGTGGGCATGAGGGGCTCGCGCGTGCAGAGCGTGGTGCAGGAACTGCGCGGAGAAAAAATCGACATTATTCCCTATACCAACGACGCGGCAAAATATGTAAGCAGCGCCCTGTCGCCGGCCAAAGTTAACCGCGTGCTGATTGACGAGGATAATAAAACGATGACGGTTATCGTGCCCGATGATCAGTTGTCCCTGGCCATCGGCAAAAACGGCCAGAATGTACGGCTGGCCGTCAAACTGACCGGGTGGAAAATTGACGTGAAGAGCGAAACAATGGCCGCGGAAAAACCGGAGGAAGGACAAACCGACCTGACAAAACTTCCCGGCGTGGGCCCGGCGATGGCGCAGAAGCTGATAGAAAAAGGCATAAAAAGCGTCGCGATGATCGCCGCGACGGAACCGGAATTTTTGTCCAACATTCCCGGCATCGGCGAAAAAACTGCTCAGCACTGGATTGAGGAAGCCGGAAGGATTTTGGAAGAAGAAGCGGCGGAAAAAAAGCCCGCTAAACAACCGAACATATAATTTAGGGAGTTTTTGCGCATGGCGAAAAAGAGGGTTCACGAATTAGCCAAAGAATTAAACCTGGAAAACAAGGACTTGATCGCGCGCCTGGAGAAAATGGGTATTACCGTCAAATCCCATTCCAGCACGCTCGAAGACAGCGAAGTGGAAAAAATTAAAGAAGCTTTGCTTTCCGGCGACTCTCGTAAAATTGTCGAGGAAAGAATAAAGTCCACAGTCATCCGCCGCCGCGCCGTGCGCGCGCCCGCCGAGGAAAAGCAGGCGCCGGAAGAAGAGGCCAAACCGCAAGAAAAACCGGCAACATTTCCAGCGGATAAAGAAACAAAAGCCAAAAAGGAAGTCGCAGAAAAAACCCAGGCTGCGCCACCCGCGGCGGAAGAACCGAAGAAAAAAACAAAGGAAGAGGAATTAAGAGAAAAACCAGCGGCGCAGGAGGAAGCTCCCGAAAAAGCAGCAAAACCGACACCGGCGCCACCTAAACCGATAGTCTTTGTCAAGCACAAGATAACCAAGCCGGAAATCAAGAAAGCTCAACCACCGGAAAAACAGCCCAAACCGGGCGAAAAAGTAATTATTCCGCCGCCGGAAAAAACCGTCAAGAAAGAAGCGGAAAAAGCCAAGAAAAAAGGGAAGGCGCCGGTGGAAGTCTTCATCGAAGAAGAAAAGGTGGTGCCGCGGCGCAAAGTCTTAGAGAAGAAAAGCGAGAAGAAAGTACGCAAAGATGACGATGACCGGGAAATAATTTTCACTAAATGGCGGGACGAGAAAAAAAGCACGCCTGTCAAAATGAAGAAGACGGAAATTACCGTTCCCAAGGCGATCAAAAGACGCCTGAAAATCGGCGATACAATATCGGTGGGCGAGTTGGCCAAGAGAATGGGCGTGAAAGCCAGCGAAGTAATCAATAAACTAATCGCGATGGGAGTTATGGCGACGATCAACCAGTCAATCGATCATGATATCGCCACGATTGTCGCCGGTGAATTCAGTTTTCAGGTGGAAAAAGCAGAAGTCGAGTTTGATGAGTCGGCTCTGAAAATTGCCGCGGCGCCGGAAAATCTGAAACCGCGCGCCCCGGTCGTCACCATTATGGGACATGTCGATCACGGCAAAACGTCACTCCTGGACGCGATCAGGCAATCCAACGTGATTGATGGAGAGGCGGGCGGAATCACGCAGGCCATCGGCGCTTATCATGTCAACATCAGGGGACGGGATATCGTCTTTCTAGACACTCCCGGTCACGAAGCTTTCACGGCCATGCGCGCGCGCGGCGCGAAGGTTACGGATATTGTTGTGCTGGTTGTCGCCGCTGATGATGGAGTTATGGAACAAACGATTGAAGCGATCAATCACTCCAAAGTCGCCGGCGTGCCGATCATTGTCGCCGTCAACAAAATCGACAAGCCGGGCGCGGAGCCGGACAAAATAAAACAGGCGCTTTCCGAACACGGCCTTTTATCGGAACAATGGGGCGGCGATACGATTTTCTGCGAAGTATCCGCCAAGAAAAAACAGGGCATCGAAGAGCTGCTCGAGATGATCCTGCTGCAGGCGGATGTAATGGAGCTTAAAGCCGACCCAACATTGCCCGCGCGCGGCATCATTATCGAATCCAAACTCGACCGGGGCCGCGGCCCGGTGGCAACAGTGCTCATTCAGGAAGGAACGCTCAGAGAAGGCGATTCTTTTGTTTCCAAAACAGAATACGGACGCGTGCGGGCAATGGTCAATGACCAGGGGCGGCGCGTGAAAGAGGCTGGTCCGGCCATGCCGGTGGAAGTTATCGGCTTTTCCAGCGTGCCGCAGGTCGGCGCGGAGTTTTTCGGCATCGCCGACGAAAAAAAAGCGAGAGAAATCGCGGAATACTGGATAAGAAAAACAAGAGAAAGGGAACTTTCCGCCTCCTCAAAGATAACGTTGGAGCAGCTCTACCAGAAAATCAAGGAAGGCGTCAAAGACTTCAATGTCATTATCAAAGCTGACGTGCGCGGTTCCATTGAAGCGATCAGCGACGCCTTGAACAAACTCTCCACTGATGATGTAAGGCTGAAAATTATTCACAGCTCCACCGGCACAATAAGCGAAACGGACGTTTTGCTTGCTTCCGCGTCCAACGCTATTATTATAGGTTTTAACGTCCGTCCGGACGCGCGCGTCACTGAAATCGCGGAGCTCGAAGGGGTGGAGATAAAACTTTATGACATTATCTACAACGTGATTGCGGATGTGCGGGCCGCCATGGAAGGGCTGCTCGAACCGGAATACAAGGAAGTGGTGCAGGGCCGCGCGGAAGTGCGCGAGCTTTTCAAGGTGCCCAAGGTGGGCACTATCGCCGGCAGTTACGTTACCGACGGGAAAATACCGCGCAGCGCCAATTTAAAACTTTTGCGCGACGGCGTGGTTGTTTTCGACGGAAAGATATTATCGTTGAAAAGATTCAAGGATGACGCCCGCGAAGTGCTGGCGGGATTTGAGTGCGGCATCGGCATCGAAGGATTCAACGATATTCACGTCGGCGATGTCATCGAGGCCTACACCAGCGAAAAAATTGAAAGAAAACTTTAAAATTGTTTTATGGTTATCGGCTACGGCATAATTAATTTGCGCCTCGCGGAATGTAACTCTTTAAAAGAGAAAAGGAGTGTTTTAAACAAGATTATCAAGCGGACACAAAATGAATTCAACGTGTCTGTGGCTCAGGTCGGCAAACTGGATCATCATAAATACGCGGAAATCGGTTTTGCCTGTGTCGGTAATGATTCCAGCTATATCAACGCAAAAGTTGACCATCTGCTTGGATTTATTGATAATATGCGCATCGCCGAAACGTTGGACAGCAAAATTGAAATTATGACCGTTTCCGCATGGGCGGAAGTAAACATGGCTAACGAAATAAAATATGACGAATTTTAAAAGGGCAGACAGAGTGGCCGAACAGATAATGGCGGAAGTATCCGAAATATTTTTTTCGGAAGTGAAGGACCCGCGCGTGCATGCGTTAACCATCACCGCCGTCAAAGTAAGCGCCGATCTGCGCAACGCAAAAATATTTTTTGTGGAAATGGGAAAGGATGAATGTTCCCTGGAAATGCGCGCCGGCCTGGATCATGCGACCAATTTCGTGCGCCGGGAATTAGGCAGAAGGATGCAACTGCGCTTTGTACCGCAAATCAGCTTCGTCCACGACCAATCTTTCGGCTACGGCAGCCGCATCGATAAAATACTGGCGGAAATCGCTAAAACGGAAAATTTAGAATGATTAAAGACATCATTGCCGCGATAAACAAGGGGGAAAATTTCCTGATTACCTCCCATATAAAGCTCGATGGAGACGCGCTGGGTTCGGAATTGGCTCTCTACCTGACGTTGATAGAATCGGGAAAGAAAGCCGTTGTGTATAATGAAGATCAGACACCCGGTCATTACAGTTTTTTGCCGGCGGCGGAAAAAATTTTGCATGAATTGCCTGATGTCAACGATTTCGACGTCGCTTTTATTCTGGACTGCAGCGAAATAGAACGCGTGGGCGATAAGGCGAAGGAAATTGCCAAAATTAAAAAAATCATCAATATCGACCATCACATTTCCAATAACGGCTTTTCCCCGTTAAAATTGTGGGACGGCCAGGCAAGCTCCACGGGCGAGCTGATGTTCCGCCTGTTTAAGCAAATGAATATCAGCATGACCCCGGAAATATGCACTAATTTATACGCGGCAATCCTTACCGATACGGGCGGTTTTCGCTACGCCAGCACATCAAAAGACACGCTATGGGTCGCGGGTAACCTGGTGGAAGGAGGCGCCAACCCTCAGTGGATTTCCGAAAATATTTACGAAAGTGATGCGCCGGCAAAAATCTTTTTGCTGAAAAAAACACTGGAGACGATATCATTGGATATGGAAAATCAGGTGGGTTCGCTGGTGGTAACGAAAAAAGCCCTGGCCGAAACCGGCGCAACTTATGAACATACGGAAGGATTTGTGGATATTCTGCGTTCAGTTAAGGGAATTTCCATATCTGTTTTGTACACGCAGCTGGATGACAATTTATATAAACTTAGTCTGCGTTCAAAAGGGAAAGTGAACGTGGAAAAAATAGCAAAAATGTTCGGAGGCGGGGGACACGTCAACGCGGCCGCCTGTCGTATCCAGGGGGAAATCGAAACAATTAAAAGAGACATTCTCAAGGCTGTCAGAGAAACACGGTGATTTATGAACGGTGCGGTGATCATCGATAAACCCGCAGGAAAAACTTCCCACGATATAGTGCAGCAAGTAAAAAAAATACTTGGCGCCAAAAAAGCAGGCCATACCGGCACGCTCGACCCGATGGCCACAGGCGTTCTTCCCATCTGCCTAGATGAAGCGACTAAACTGGCCGGCTTTCTTGCGGCAAACGAAAAAGAGTACCGGGCGATAATGCTGTTGGGCGTCCAAACAAATACCTTGGATGTTACAGGCAAAATCACGGCTACTTCGAATGAAATGCCGGAGCAAAAGGCAATATACGGCGTCATAAATCAGATGAGGGGAAAAATGAAACAGGTTCCTCCCGCGTATTCGGCGGTAAAGCACCGCGGCGAACCTTTATACAAATGGGCCCGAAAAGGGATCTTCCCGGATGCCGCGCCCCGTGAGGTGGAAATTTTTGATATTGAAGTAGAAAATATTTGTTTGCCCCAGGTCACCTTCAGGATAGCCTGTTCCAAGGGAACATATGTCCGGGTATTGTGCGCGGATATCGGCGAAAAGTTGGGCTGCGGCGCGTCTTTATACAGCTTGCGAAGACTGCGCAGCGGGGCTTTTTCTGAAGAAATGGCCATATCGCCCGAGCGGATAAAAGACGAACTGTTGCGAGGTTTCGTGCCCATGGAGCAACTGCTCCCGTCGTTGAAAGCGGTTGAAGTGGAAAGCGTTTTTGCCGAGAAACTGCGCAATGGCCTCCAGCCGTCGATAGACATGATGAGGTGTTATGTTCATCCTTTTCTTGGTCAGGGAGATATGATAAAGATTATTGATAGCGAAAAGAAACTGGTTGCCCTGGCACAGATAACGGTTGCCGCAGGCATGCTCAATAAATTAGACGGGAATTTCCCCGCCGCCAGAATTATCAGGGTGTTCAGTGCCGCAAACAGATGATGTTTGCTAAAATTATTAAAGGAATTAATCATTTAGGAGGATGAAGAGTGTTAGATTCTGAAAAAAGAAAATCATTGATTGAAAATTATCGTCTGCATGAAAAGGACACCGGCTCGCCGGAAGTCCAGGTAGCGCTGCTCAGCGCTAGAATAGAGTATCTGACCGAGCATTTCAAAGCGCACAAAAAGGACCATCATTCACGCCGTGGTTTGCTCAAACTCGTCGGGCAAAGAAGAAGGCTCCTTAACTACATTAAGGATAATGACGTTGAACGCTACCGTAAGCTAGTCAAAAGTCTTGGACTCAGAAAATAAAAATTATCAATGGTTTAATAATGCACCACTCCTGACAGCCCTGCCGCATTTGCGCAGGCGGCAGAGGTGTAGTGCGTTTGTTTTCTGAATTTTGCGTAAAATTACGGACAGATTATTTTAATTAAATGGAGGAAGATTAATGAGTAATATATTCAGCACGGATTTTGCCGGCCGAAATATATCTTTAAAAACAGATTATGTCGCCGGTCAGGCTGACGGATCAGTACTTGTTTATTATGGAGACACTGTTGTTCTGGTTACCGTTGTTTCTATGAAAACAGCCCGCCCGGGCACTGATTTTCTGCCGCTGACAGTTGATTATCAGGAAATGACCTTTGCCGCGGGAAAAATACCCGGAGGTTTTTTCAAGCGCGAAGGAAGACCAAACGAAAGAGAAATACTAACATCACGGATAATCGACAGATCAATTCGCCCTTTGTTTCCGAAGGGATATTTTTTCGAGACGCAGGTAATAGCCACCGTCCTTTCCGTGGATAGGGAAAATGATTCCGACATAGCCGCGATGTTGGGAGCTTCCGCCGCTCTCGAGATATCGGATATCCCTTTTAAAGGACCTATCGCGGGTGTGCGCGTCGGCAAAATTAACGGAGAACTTATCTGTAATGCCGCTGCCGAAAAAATGCAGGAAAGCGAATTGAATATCTTCATGGTCGGCAGGAAAGTGACGCCTTCCAAATCCGGACGCCCCTACGATGTGGAACTGGTCATGATGGAAGGCGATGCCAAGGAAGTCGGGGAAGACGTGATCATCGACGCCATTAACTTCGGTCTGGAAGCGATCCGCCCGGTCATTGACCTGCAGGAAAAAATGCGCACAGCCAGAGGCAAAGCCAAAAGGCCGGTGGAAGAATTAAAGCAGGACGAGGAATTGGCCGCGCGTATAAAACAGGAAGCGTTCCAGGGGCTAAAGGATGCGTACAACATGCCCCGCAAGCTCGAACGCTACGCAAAACTTGCTGAAATCAGGGAAAAAACCATCAAAAATATCGGTGGTGAGGACACAGCTTTATCCGGAAAGATAGCGGAAATAATTGAAGAGCTGGAACGCCGCATTTTGCGGGAAATGATTATCAAGGAAAAAAGAAGAATTGACGGCAGAACTTACGCGGACATCCGCCCGATAAGCTCTGAGGTAGGAGTTTTGCCGCGCGCCCACGGCTCGGCCTTATTCAACCGTGGCGAGACACAGGCGCTGGTCGCGCTCACGTTGGGAACGTCTTCCGATGAACAGCGCATGGATTATGTAAGCGGCGAGGAACTGCGTTCTTTTATTCTGCATTATAATTTCCCGCCTTACTGCGTTGGCGAGGCAAAATTTCTGCGCAGCCCGGGCCGGAGAGAAATAGGTCACGGCGCGCTGGCAAGAAAATCGCTGGTGCCGATTCTGCCCTCGCCGGAAGAATTCCCTTATACCATAAGAATTGTTTCGGAAATTCTTTCTTCCAACGGTTCTTCTTCCATGGCTACCGTCTGCGGCGGCACCCTTTCGCTGATGGACGCGGGTGTTCCTGTTAAGAATATCGTGGCCGGTATCGCGATGGGGCTTCTGAAAGAAGGAGAAGAAGTGGTTATCCTTTCCGATATCCTCGGCGATGAAGATCATGCCGGAGACATGGATTTTAAGGTTTGCGGCACTGATAAAGGAGTAACCGCCATGCAGATGGATATTAAAATCGACGGTCTCACCGAAGAAATTTTGCGCAAGGCCCTTGAGCAGGCGCGAGCGGGAAGGCTGCATATAATAGAAAAACTGCGCCAAACCATCTCCGCGCCGAGAGCGGATATTTCCATCTACGCGCCGCGAATCACGACAATAAAAGTCAAGGAAGATCAGGTCAGGACGGTCATCGGTTCCGGAGGTAAAAACATCAGGCAGATTATCAGTGAAACCGGCGTAACCATTGATGTCGAAGATGACGGCACGGTCACGATCGCTTCCACTGACGCGGAAGCGGCGGCGCGCGCTGTTGCTATGGTCAAATGGCTTACCGAGGAGGCGGAAGTCGGCAAAATTTACAACGGCACGGTGAAAAAGATTGTTGATTTCGGCGCTTTTGTGGAAATTTTGCCGGGCACGGAAGGCCTGCTGCATATATCGCAGATTGCCAAAGAAAGAATCAACAAGGTCACGGATGTTTTGCAGGAAGGCGATGAGGTCATGGTAAAGGTGCTGGAAATAGATAAACAGGGTAAAATCCGGCTCAGCCGCAAGGATGCGATGGGACAGCAGGTCAAATAATATTTTAACCACCTCATTTTTCTTGCCGATCCTTTTTGTGATTAATTTCAGGCAATCACAAAAAGGATTTTTATTTGGTAATATTTTCTGCTAAGAACACGGAATAATTTCCGGAAACAATTTATATGCCACAACAAATTAAGGTCTTTGTGCAAAGAACAGGTGGAAATGACGATATTCCGCTTCCCCAATATATGACGGAACTTGCCGCCGGCATGGATATTTTTGCCGCCGTCGCCAATGATGAAATTATCAAACCGGGCGAAAGGAAAAAAATTCCCACCGGCATCAAAATAGCGCTGCCCGCGGGATATGAGGCGCAAATCAGACCGCGCAGCGGCCTGGCGCTCAATCAGGGCATAACGCTGCTTAATTCACCGGGCACAATTGACGCCGATTACCGCGGCGAAATCGCCCTGATCGTCATCAACCACGGCCATGATCCTTTTGTAATTAAAAGGGGAATGCGGCTTGCGCAGATGGTCGTACAAAAAATCTGCCGCATCCAATGGCGGGAAAGCGCCGATTTACCGAAAACACCACGGGGCAGCGGCGGGTTCGGACATACAAAAAAATGATTTTTTATTTCCGCTTCATCTTATAAATTTTGCAATTAACACAGAAGAATGATAATAAAGCCATGGCTTTAGCGGGTAAATATTTATGAAAAAATTCAAAATCAACAAAACCATCAAGGAAATAAACGAAAAAATCAAAAGCGGCAGAGCCGTTGTGGTCACCGCTGAAGAAATGATCGATATCGTGGAGAGAAACGGAGAGGTGGAAGCGGCGCGCAAAATCGACGTTGTCACCACGGGAACATTCAGCGCGATGTGCTCCTCCGGCGCCTTCCTCAATTTTGGCCATACCTCCCCGCGTATTCGCGCCTCCAAAGTGTGGCTCAACGATGTGCCCGCGTACGGGGGCATCGCCGCCGTGGATTGCTATATCGGCGCCACGGAAGTCGTGGAAGGCGATCCGCTCAATAGTGTTTATCCGGGCGAATTCAATTACGGCGGCGGTCATGTTATTGAAGATCTGGTGAGCGGCAATATCGTTAAATTGCGCGCCGAAGGATACGGCACCGACTGTTATCCCGCCCGCAAGCACGAAAAAAATATCACGCTTCAAGATTTAAACAACGCTATCCTTTTTAATCCGCGCAATGCTTATCAGAATTACAATTGCGCGGTAAATTTATCCGATACGACAATTTATACGTACATGGGAATGCTGCGTCCGCGTATGGCTAACGCCTCCTACGCGACATCGGGACAGCTCAGTCCTTTATTCAATGATCCGTATTACCGCACCATCGGAATCGGCACACGCATATTCTTGGGCGGCGCCCAGGGATTCGTCGCCTGGCCGGGCACTCAGCATAATCCGGATGTCCCGCGCGGCCCCAACGGTGTTCCCAAACAGGGAGCGGGCACAATTGCCGTGATCGGCAATCTCAAAGAAATGAACCGCGAATGGCTGGCGGGGGCGAGTATTTTGGGTTATGGGGTTTCGCTTTTCGTCGGAATCGGCATTCCTATCCCGATCCTCGATGAAGAAATGGCGCGTTTTACCGCGGTAAAAGACGAAGATATCTATACCCAGGTCTACGACTACAGCATGGACTACCCCAAGGGACAGCCCAAGCCAATTGCCGAGGTAAGCTATAAAGAATTGCGCAGCGGAAACATCATCATCGATGGCAAAAATGTTCTCACCGCTCCTTTGTCAAGTTACTACAAGGCGCAGCAAATAGCTAACATCTTGAAAGAATGGATTGAAGCGGGTAAATTTTTTATCGGTGAGCCGCAGCTTAACCTACCCTCGGTAAAAATTTAAACTACGTTTATCCAAGATATTTCCGTTAAATTATTTTCATTATAAGCAAAATATTCCGACTAACCTCAAACCCCTTTTTCTTCAGATCAGGGGTAAAAAACTTTTATCGTTGGCTAAGTGCAAGTAATTATTAGTTATATTAATTAATATTGCTTAATATTAATTAATATTAATCTTTTTTCTTGACTTTCGATGAAAATTATTGTTTTTTAGGAATCATTGTGAGGTGAAGCTTTAATTATGGTAGATAATATCAGGAAAAACAGAGTAAAAAAAATCAGGGAAGGCATTCCTCTGAGTATCGCAGAGCTGGCCAGAAAAGCCGGATTAACTCCTCAAACTATCGCCAAAATGGAAAAAGGATTATCCACAAGAAAAAATTCGGAACTGAAAGTGGCGAAGGCCTTGCAAAAACCGTATGAGGAAGTGTTCCCTTGAAAAAGGACAGCAGCGCAGAAGGTATTTTTGCTCATTTCAAAACCGGAAAGGATATTAATCCGTGAAAATCGGCAGATATCTGGTTGCTTTTCTGGTGCTAATGGCTCTTTTGATAACATTCGGCAACAGAGGGTTGGTGGACAATTACCTGATGAACCGAAAACTGGCTTCCTTGAAAAAGGAGAATTTAAAAATTGCCGCGGAAAATGAAGAGCTGAAAAGAAAAATCATGCTGCTGAAGGAAGACGCCGCCTACCTGGAATATATCGCGCGCAGCGAGTTGGGAATGGTCAGGCAAGGAGACATAATTTACCGGCTGGTAAAATAAAAAGATTTAAAAATAAATGTCCACATTTAAGGTGCATTAATGCTTGATATCAACAATCTTTTTTCCAGAACCAAAAAACTTGTCGGCCTGGACATCGGCTCCGGTTCTCTCAAGCTGGCTGAGGTACTCACAACTTCAAACGGTTATGTTCTTAACCGATTCATGCAGCTGCCTCTGCCGAAAGGAATTATTACAGAAGGCATGGTAAACGACTCCCGCGCGCTTTCCGCGAAAATCAAAGAGCTTTTCTGGAATTCCGGCTGCCGCGGCAAAGGCGTGGTCACCGCTCTTTCCGGCAATTCTGTCGTGGTGAAGAAGGTGACCTTCGCGCAGATGGAGGACGCGGAACTGCGCGATTTAATCCGTGACGAAGCGGGAAAATACCTTCCCTTCGATAATATGGATGATGTCAACTATGACTTTCAGATTCTAGGCGATAACGAATATAACCCCAATCAGATGGATGTTATTATCGTCGCGGCCAAAAAGGATATTGTGGATACTTATGTGGAGGCAATCACCGCCGCCGGCCTTAGCGTAGCAATAATGGATGTTGATTCTTTCGCGCTGGAAACAATGTACGAGGCCAATTACGAATACGAAGAAAACGACATTGCCGTAATCGTCCGCATCGGGGCGGATTTAACAAATATCAACGTCATTAAAGGAGGCATGTCCATATTCACCCGCGATTTCACCATGGGGGGCAACTCCATAACAGAAGGCCTGCAGGAGAGATATGGCGTTTCTTTTGAAGAAGCGGAAATCATAAAAGTCGAGGGGTTGCCGGGAAGCGAACAGGATAACGCCGACTTAAGAAACACGATTCTCGATTTCGCCGACCCGATTTGCTCCGAAATTGAAAGATCTATTGATTATTTTCGCTCTACCTTCGGCGGCGAATTTATTAAGCGCGTACTGCTCACCGGGGGCACATCCAAAATACCGGGATTAGCCGCCAATTTATCACAAAGGCTTAATGTAGATACGGAGCTGGTAAATCCTCTTTTGAAAATCGGTTTTAATAAAAGAAATATTAACCCAAAGAATTTGGAAAGCATTAAGCCCGTTGCCGCCGTGGCCATCGGCCTGGGCTTAAGGAGGATAGGCGACAAATGATTAAAATTAATCTTTTACCCTATCGCGAAAAGGAAAAGAAAGAAAATCTTTCCCGTCAGATATCAATTATTGTGGGTTCCGTTGTTGTATTTATTCTTTTGCTCGTTTTAGTGCACGTTAATATGACTTCTGCAATTAGCAATTTAGAAACAAAAAACAAAGAGGCGGAATCTTCTTTAGCCATCCTGAATAAAAAAATCGGCGATATTGAGAAATATAAACGTGACAAAGAAGAGCTGGAGCAGAAACTCGATGTTATCGTAACGTTGGAGAAAAACCGTCTTGCCCCCGTGAAGATTCTGGATGATTTGGCCATGTTGGTTCCGACTAAAAGTATTTGGCTTACCAAAATTACCCAAAAAGATAACCGACTTAATATCGAAGGAAACGGCAGAGATAACATCGCCGTGGCCAATTTTATGAAGACCATTGAAAACTTTGAGCCAATACAATCTGTTGATTTAATATCCGCAAAAAGAGTAGAGATTGCGGGCATTACCTTTCAGAATTTCAATTTCTCCTGCGTTATGAAACGAGGATTTTAATTATGGCTATAACCGTTGAAGACATCAAAAAAATGTCTCCTCAGATGAAAGCTTTAAGCCTTGCGGGCATTTTTGTTCTTATCGCTATTTTGTATTATGTTTACTTTTTCAGCGCTATGTGGGAAAAAAAATCTTCCCTGGAAACAAAACTGGAGGCGACAAAAACTCAAATTCAACAAAAAGAAAAAATAGCCCTGCAATTGGATAAATATATTGCTGAAGTGGATACTTTAAAAGAAAATTATAAAATAGCGCTGGAAAAACTTCCCGACCAGCGGGAAATCCCCGGCCTTTTTCATTCCGTGGCTTCTTCCGGCAAGGAAACAGGAATTGATTTTCTATTGTTCGAACCACTTGCCGCTGTTCCGAAAGCGATGGCAACAAAGATGCCCGAAAAGGAAAAACTAAGCGACTCTCTGAAGCTATCCACCGAAAGACAAGATCAACAGAAGAAGGCCGCCAAGCCGGCAAAAGGGCAACAAGCCGCCGAAGCTCAGCCTGAACCTTTTTACGAAGAAATACCCGTTAAAGTAACGGTAATCGGCACTTATCAAAGCATATTACATTTCTTCGAAAAAGTTGCCAAATTACCGCGTATCGTTAATATTTCCGAAATTTCCATGGGGGACAGAAAGGATGTAAAAGGCCGGGGATATGTTATCACCGCAACATGTACGATCAAAACATACATGTTTGTCGATAAAAAAGAAAAAGCAGGCGGAAAAACATCATGATAAAATTGAATTTGTCGAAATTCTTAATTGTTTTACTGATCTTTTTTATGTCTGCTTTTTTATCTTTTGCACAAATTAATGAAGAAAGCACTGATGAGGCCAAGCCCTCTGTTGACACTGCAGATGCCGAGGAAACACAAGCTCAAATTCAACAAAAACTGGCTTCCATCACCCAGATGACCGATGGATCATATAGCTATAATCCGGCAGGCAAGCCCGATCCTTTCCGGCCTTTTATTGACATTGACGTATCCGCAAAAAAAGTGGAACCTAAAAAGGACGATTCTAAAAATCTGTCGTCCATTTTTCCCCTTCAGCGTGTGGCGACTGAAAATTTTCGTCTCGTTGGCATTATTGGCAATGAAACAAGGCGCTTGGCTATTGTGGAAGATTCCGCAAGAAAGTTCTATCCCCTATTTAAGGGAACACACATCGGCACGAAAAACGGCAGGGTTGTTGATATAATGTCAGACCGCGTGATCGTGGAAGAACGCGAAGAAAATAAACCCAAAAGAGTAATTTTAAAGCTACGTAAAGATTAGGCGAGGTAAATTTATGAATAAATTCATAGCAAAAATAATGAGCGCAATGATTATAATGGCAGTTGTTTTATGCGTAACTGCGGGCAAAGCACCTTCCCAGGAATCTTCTGCCGCGACCGATAAAAAAGACACGGCAACAATCGTTGTGAAAAATTTAGAAAATATTTTGTTTGAAACATTGCCGGGAAAAGAAAGAGTAGTGCTCGTTGTCTCACAGCCACCGGCTATCAAAGCAGAAGGGCAAACCAACGGAAGCCTGTTGATCAAGCTGGAGGATACAATCGCCGCAGAACCTTTACTTAAAGGTCTTGGCGAAGGACAATTGAGTAATATTTTACGTGTGACGCCATCCGGACATAAAATCAACGGCAAGCAATGGGTACATTTGTTAATTGATATAAGAAATCTGGTGCCTTATTCAATAAAACAAGAGGGAAAGAATATCTTTGTTGATTTTAATGTGGCAGGATTACCGGCAAGAAAAACTCCGATAGCCGCATCTGCGACAGGAACAGATAAGTCTTTCGTTTCCGCGCCAATAACAAAGACACAACAGAAGGCCCCAGAAGAGGCAAAAGCAAAGAAAGAGGAAATTGTATATTCATCAACAGAAACCCGCATGCTGGATAGGCGCATATCAATAGATTTTCAGGATGCGGACATTAAAAGCGTTTTAAGGCTGATGGCCGAATACGGTAATGTGTAAAAGTCAACCACTTGCCGGACAGTCAGTCTTTCATCGGCAACGTTTTTAAGCAGCTTTTGCTAGTTGTTTTTCAATCAATTTGCCAGCCTCAATTGTTTCTATAGGTTTCTTGCCCATATTGC